>AUXO013503004.1_pt1 | contig 23025 bp, 32 predicted proteins | sample 768731 | NCBI WGS metagenome assembly AUXO01 (sample SAMN02715735, study PRJNA202380) | gut metagenome | biome: sheep rumen | host: Ovis aries | place: New Zealand: Palmerston North | reverse complement strand
GGACAGGAACGGCTGTTGCTATTTGTTTGCATTCTAAATCTCCATCAATAGTGACTTTTCCATTTGGATAAATCCTAAGAAAAAGCATTTCATCCTCTGTTGGCATTTCTATGCTTTTAATTAGTATGCTCATTCCAACACCCCAAGATAATACTTCTTAACTCTTTCTTCACCTACTGCCTCAACTGCGGCTTTGGCAACTTTTTCTGATGGAAAATACGGCCCCCCAAATTTAGTGAATTCGTCAAAGCAATAACCAATGCGACCTGTTGAATAATCGTAACAAATCCGAAAGTGCCACTCTGTCACATCCCACAATGCATCTTCGCCCTCGGCATAATCAGATAGTTCTGCTATAACCATCCTGCGCACAACTTCAAAGTCGACGGCTTCCTGCGTAGGGAATACATTACCGATAGCAAAAGCTTGTTTATCTGCATCACCATTCGTCCATTTAGCGTCTATGGCATCTCCGTACATTCCAACAAGCCAATATCGTTGACCACGCTCCGGCTTCCAACGCTTGCCCGAGTACGACGGCTTATTCAACTCTTCACGGAGTTTTTTCAGCTTCACCTCGCACTCTTCTATTCTTGCCGCACAATCTTCTATTGCCTTACTGATTTCTTCTTTAGTCATTTTTCATTACTCCTCTCACTATCATTATACACAGATGTATAATATTCAACAATGGGCTGATATAAACTATGCAAACAACTGTATTAAAATATAGGGCACACTTAAAGCTTCATCTATTTTGCCTGTTTTTATTTGAGTATCAACATCACGGATAAGATACAACATAGTTTTAAGGTCATCATTTGAATACTTATGTAATCTTGCTTTTGCCGAATTTATCTGCCATTGTGTAAGTCCTGTCAGTTTCTGTATATCACCTGATACACAATTCTGAACTTGAAATACCTGTTTTATCGTGTTATACAAAACAGATAATATTGCTATATTACTTTCGCCGATTGCCGCACAATCTGAATACAATCGAAGCGCCTCTCTGCCATTACGCTGAGCTATTGCATTTGTCAGCTTAAATATTGCATCTTCCGGGTCTCTGTGAATTACGCCACAAGCTGTTAAAATTTCAAACGCTTCATTGGGGTCGCCGCCAAATGATAGGATTTTATCAAGCTCTAACAAAATTCTACCGTAATCTTGACTACACCATTCTATCAATGTTCTACAATTCTTTTCACTTAATCCGCACTTCTTTTTCAGGTGTGACACGATTAAATCGCTTTTAAGCTGTTCAAACTCAATTAGTCTATCTGTTATTGCTTTATAGAACTTCGTGCGCTTGTCAAGTGAAATATAGCGTAATACGAGTATGTTATCTCTTTGCACTTCTCCCGATAAAAATGCATTTATAACTTTTTCTGACTGCTTTATAAAATCATCATCGTCAATTACATAATAAACCTTAGACTCATTCAGTAGCGCACCCTTGCCCATCTGCTTGACTGCTATTTCAACACTCTCACAAACCTGAACTTTTTTATTGACTGATTTTGCCAACTGGTTTACATATAGTCGCATAACTTCTATCTCTTCGCCTACAAAAACGTAAAACTTATCAAGTTGGCCACTTTTTATCTTAGCCTTTAATGTCGCTATGTTCATATTCAGCCTCCATCTGTGAACGCATATTAAGGAGCCAAGTATCTAAAAGCATCTGCTTATTTACCGATGCATTATTAAACTCCCTTAAATAACTATATGAAAGAATAACCGATGAATATAGTCCATCAGCCTGTGCAAATCGTGTACATGCCCGAATAAGTAGTTTTGCATCATACTTTTCAGTATCAGTAGCCTTTACTGCGAGTTTATCCGTTATCTTAAAAATATTCTCAACAGGTACTGCAACTATATTCTCATATACTTTTCGAGCAAAAGAATAAAACTCATCAACCCCATATTGAACTAATTTAAGAATATCTCCGGGTGTTACACAAATCTGTAATATCCTGTGAGCATCATCCCTGTTGGTATCAGGTATACACTGAGTTAGCTCTTCTGGCGTATATGGGAGCATTTGCCAAGTAAACGCCCGACTTAACAACGTGGGCATAATTAAAGCATCAGACACCGCAGTAGCGATTATATAAATATTACCTCCCAACTCTTCTGTAAATTTTAGTATCGAATTTTTAGCACCCGCTGAAGCTCTATCAAATTCGGGAATTACATATACAGTTGGTATCACTGAGGTTGCTGATGCGTATATAGTTCGCCGAAGTGTCTCTATCTTACTATCCGGTAATATCACATATTCCGCCTTTAGCATTTTTGCTACTTCTGAACTTAAAGTTTTCCGCCCACTGCCTTCTTGACCAATAAAAATCATAAAATGACTTAATCTTCCATTACGGATTGCCCGTTCTATTTTATCTTTTACGGGTCCTTGTCCTATCATTTTTCACTCCTCAGAAATGAAGAAAAACCACATATCGTCTCTACGATTAAACCAGTTTTCATCATACATCTTTTTATGATATGCGCACACCTCAACTTCACCATCTTCTGTAAGATAAAGATTATTATCCGCCGTTACTACTGGCGGATAATAACCCATATTACAGAGTTTACATTTGCACTTTTTCGGAATTACTGCCTTTAATTGTTTCATTGAAATTTTTAGCCTCCGTCGAAAGCGCCGTAAAAATAGCATCTGGCTCAAACTTATCTATCAGATTATTTCTCTGTCTGCACCTAATAAAACAATCTTCTTTGTTTTTACAGACCTCACAAAATGATAAACCAACACTGTCTAAATAATCTTCCATTCTGCGTAAAACCGATTTATCCATGTTTTCACTCCCTCATAAACACTAATAACTCAGCTTCTATCAACATACATGGACTTGTTTCCCACTTTATCTCATTTAAGATAGTTAGTAGAATATCCACTATGTCAATATTCCTATTTGAGCAAATTAAGCTGTCAAGCCTATCTTTGAACATTCTTGGTATTTTAATGTGGTCGAAAGATTTGTCTATCTTATATTTACAAATATCAATAGCGACCGTTAACAAATCTTTCATGTACAATTTTAAATCTGCACCGGCCGCATATTTACTCTCAATAAGTGTCATCACTGATTTACTATCATTACCTAATATTGCTTCATATAAATCAAGAATGTCACCTGCATAAGAGTTGCCGATAATCTTTACCACATTTTCAAGCGTCAGTTCTGATGAATAAGCCAAGCACTTATCCATGAGCGTAATAGCATCTCGCATGCCCCCATCTGCTATCTTTGCTATATACTCAAGAGGTTCAATGTCAACCAGCTTGTCACAATCATTGTAGCCCTCTGAATCTAAAATCTGCCACAATCTGTTCACGATGCCCTTCTGACTAATTCTCTGAAAATCATATCTCTGTACCCGAGAAAGAATAGTTTTAGGAATCTTCTGCGGGTCAGTAGTACAAAAGATAAATATGCTCTTTACTGGCGGTTCCTCTATCAGCTTTAGAAAAGCTTGCCACGCTTTATCGGACAATGAATGACACTCATCTATAATAAATACCTTATATTCGCTGTCAATGCTCTTTGTCTTTGAAAGCTGTATAACCTCACGAACATCATCTACGCTACTGTTACTGGCAGCATCTAATTCAAGCGGAGCGCCGGCTCCCTTATTTATATCAGATGCGAGAATACGAGCGCACGTTGTTTTTCCACAGCCAGCCGGTCCGCAAAAAAGATAGGCGTGTTTAAACGTATTAGTATCAAGCTGATTACGCAGAATAGTTACTGCCTCAGACTGTTCTGTAACATCTTCCCACGTTTTAGGCCTATATTTAGTTGCTAACGTCTCCGCCATCTTTCACCTCTATAATATCTGACCAATCAGTTTTTGCAGATTTTACAAATTCAAATATAAGTTTATCTGAATCCCTGTCAAACATAAACGAAGATACATAACCGTCTTTTGTTACTGCAATTGACAGCAAATCATCAGGTCCTATGTCGTCAAATTTACCTATGATTTCTGATAATTTCTTTAATTCCAAAACTACTGCCGCTTCAAACTCATTCTTATTCATTTTCTGTCACAGCCTCCTTTAAATGCTTGAGTAATCTTCTCATAACCCTAAAAACAAATGCATATTTTCCGATTGTGCGGTTGTCACGCTTTTTCCGTTTCCAGTATATTGCCCCAATTGTACTAATCAGCCCGTCTAACAGACAAGAATTATTATCAGCCTCCTTAACTACAGCTTCAAGGTTATATTCATCTCCTATAATAGCGAGTACCTCAAGTTTATCGTTACCCTTACTCCTGTCAACAACATCACATATCGAATCTTTAACCTCACTGAATGTCATACTTGTCCAACCCCTCATGATATATGTATTCTGCAAAAGCACATCTATTGCCATATCTGTTCTTGGCAATTTTATTATTTGTCTCTATATTTAAACCCTGCTTAGTGCGCAACTTAAATATAATTGAAGACAGTCGAGTTATCCCATAAAGACGAAACGCCTCCATACTTGTAATTTTACCATACATCTGTAAATGTTTTAAAACCGCTATACGCTGAGACTTATCGTTCATAATCGCCATGCTCCTTTTCCAATGCCTCATAATTTTTCATAATATACATTATTTGTTCACGAGTTAGACCACTATATGATTCTACTGCACGAACATCGAACATATTAGTTACGCCTGAATACTGAACTCGCCTATATGCATTAAACTCCTGTTTACTTATCTCCATCTCGTTCTCCTTTCCATGTATCAACCAGTACCATAATTGCTCTGCCTATATCTTTCATAGTCTCATCCTGTTTAGCTAACCACTCGTTTACACGGAATAACTGTGTTTTTATTTTTGCCAGCTCATCACGCATCTCAATTACATCAGCTCCGGCAGCGTTTGCCGTATTCGAATCTTCTACACAAGCCTCATCCGGCTGAATGATAATATCATCCAATTTTACGTTTAACTGCGTTGCCAAAAGTATTGCCACGTGTTTCGGAACATTACGAGATTTCGCAGTAACATATGCGGATAACCACGACCTCTCAAATCCGAGATTATTTGAAATCTCCGTATAGGTCAAATTACTGTGTTCACAAATTTTCTTAATTACTGGCACGTTTAATCGTACATACTGTCTACCTGCTGACATTAGTTTACCCCCAATTCTTCTTCTAAAAGTTTTTTGTTAAGGAACTTGAACAGTGCCTCAGAGATTATATAATGCTGTTCTCCGTCACCAAAATCAAATGCTAATGCATTGTACAGTTTGCCCATAGCAAAAGCTTCTTCTGCATTCTTGTCAAGCCACTCCCTTTTAATTGTAAATGATTTACGTTCGGTTGTAACAGTCTTTGCTTCAATTAGAAACAACTCTGTTTTAACATCCCCTTTACTAAAAGGTGTAGCTCCACTGTTCGCAGTCTGCTTTCCATCTACCGCTTTAGCAATATGTTTCTCTTGACGACTGCTATAAAATCTCGTTGGACGCATATTCAAGCTCCTTTTTTTATACTACAAAAATATTATACGACAAACAACATATTTAGTAAATAGGCGGATATAAAGAAGTAGTGCTTTCGCACTACCCCTTAAACATCTCATTATCTATAAGTTCTTCTATCCGAGCCTGCAACTCTGTATTACTTTCGATTAGAGCATTTACCTCGGACATTCCGTGAATACCCTTATTTAATACTTCCCCTGTTTCAATATCTACTATATCGTACCACGCTCCACGCTTATCTATGATGCCATACTTTATAGCAACATCTACCAAATCTTTCAAATAATCTATGCCTATAGAATAATTTAGTGTGTAAAATCCTGTGCGTCTTGTAGGCGGACAAGTTTTATTTTTAGTCATTGACATCATTACAATGTTTCCGGCAGGCGACTCAGCACTGCGAGTAAGTTCATTGCCGCTACTGTCTACAAATTTTCCTCGACTAAACTGAAATCTCGCCGCACACAAATGTTTCCACGCTTTTCCGCCAGGAGTAGAAATTGCACCAGCGTACATAGCACCTAAATCTTGACGTATTTGATTTATGCCGATAAATGTACATCTGTGTTTCTGACAGGCCATTTCTGCGAGTTTTGAAAATCGAGTAAGTGCATTTGATATACCCGCATAAGTTTTTTCTGCTATGTCTCTTTCAAGCTCTTGCTGGCTAACCATTGCTCCGATGCTATCAAGGATAACAAGGCCTATTTCATCTGTTTCTATGCTCTCAATAAGCCACTGTAGTATCTGCTCGGCGCTTTGTCCTGTGGGCTGTAACAGATAGAGACTATCCACATCAACGCCAATCTTTTTAGCCCACTCAGCATCAAGTGTGTTCTCACAATCACAGTATAAAACACCACGGGCATCTTCCATATTCTGATAATTCGCAACTATGTCAAGTGCTGTGGTTGTCTTTCCCCCATGCTCTTCACCATAAAACTCTATCAACTTTCCAACAGGGAGGCCGCCAAAAGTACAATAATTCATTCTCGGACTTGTGAACGGTATTCTTGTATATGTATAACTTGAAAGACCGGCATGAGCTATGTCCTCTTTAACCTCTTTATTTATTTTAGACAGCATTTCTTCCATTTTACTCATAATTTACTCCAATCTTATGCCTACCATATCTTCAAGCATCTGCACTAAATCAAGCTTGACTTGGTTATCTGTCAATAAACCATCAACAGCCCTAAATATTTCGATTATCTCCTCTCGTGATTTGCCGTCAAGTCTGCTCAATGCTATGCCGAACGCCGCAAAAAAGTTATTAGTGGCAAACTTACTGAATTTCTTTTTTAGGTAGTCTTCTTGTCTAAACATCACTTCCCACTACCTCCTATTCGGGTAAGTTCCATTTCTGCAATGCGTCTTGTAATAATTTTCTTACAACTACTTAATAGCTCTTGTGCGTTCTCTATCTTTGCTTTTAGCGTTTTATACGCTCTGTTATAACAGATATTAACTAATTGCTCATGTTGTGACGCAAGCTCCGCTAAAGAGTCCTTATCCGCAACCGTACCGCTATCCTGTGCAGAACGAGCAGTATGATATGTTTCCTTATATAAGGTTTTACTAATATCATCTCGTATGCCTAACTGTTCACACATTCCACCTGCAAAATACAGATATGTGGATAAGTTCAGACAAAAATCATCAAGCTCTTCGGCAGTTGGCGGATTTTGACCATCTTTCAGAATAGATGCAATAAACTCTACATACTTATCGAGGTCACGACAATACGGACCAATTATCTCGTTTACTGTATCATCTATTAGCTTAGCGCCACTTTCAACCTGCTGTTGTATCTTAGACATTTCGGGATTCATATTCTACCTCCAATTCTGATAGAAACGCTTTCATATCATAATCAAAGAAAACTCTCTTCTTTTTTCCTTTTATTTCTATAGTTTTCTGCAAGCCGTTCCAATGAAACCAATCAAAACGATAACTTTTATATTCACCGGTTCGTTTTAAATCATCTAATATCTGAATTGGTAAAAACATCGTTTTATCTTTATCTATCCACCAACATATAACTCCTGCAAATACGCCTTCTATCTTTGATTTTTCAAGAAGCCCACTCCACTGTGTATCAGTAATATTGCGGAATGGCAAACTTGCGCCGTGAACAGACTTGCATTCTATATAATACTCATAGGGCTTTTTATATACAATGAAATCACAAATTCCGGTAATTCCCTTAAAACCCGCTGTGTTATCATTCAGTCTGTCTATAGATACACCAGCTACTTGCTCAAACGATTTACGTATAACCGACTCAAATTGTTTTCCACGATTTTCAGCCATCTGCCTTACACGCCTCCTTGTATGCGCAGTATTCGCACGCCTTTTTCGGAATGTCCGTGGGCTTTGGCGGAGTCTCGTTTTTATTTACATAGTCATCACACAGATGTATCTTGTCAATAAGTGCTTGCCGCATTTCATCTGTAACTGTAAACATATATGCCTTCATGTCACAGTTATCCCGACAGATATAGATAAAAAGTACATCGTTTAATTTTAATGCTAATGAGTATGCTACAGCTTGGTCATAATGTGCGGAATCCACATAAGTTCTACTCTGCCACTTATACAGTGTTTCAGTTTTAAACTCAATTATATAATACTTACCTTTGTATCGGATAATTCCATCACACAGAAAACTGATATTTAACTCCTTATGGTATAGCTTTGTTTCGTTTCCCTTACGTTCTATTATATCAAGATAATCAAGGTTACGACTTTTTACATACTCCGCCACATCTATGTATTCACAGTCAATGCCGTTATCTTTCATAGCTGACACTGCATCTTGAATACGAACATGACGGTCTGTTCCACTCTGAGCTATACCTATCATGCAGTAATTAGACGAACTTTTATCAGGCTCTTGTCCAATTATCTGATAGTACATACCCCTTAAACATCTCATTCCCGATGGCTTATATGTCTGACTTGGTTTCTTTGCGTTTTTATCCTCAGTCAGCTCTATAGACCTCTTTAATTCACCTAAAAATTCTTTCTCCACCGGGAGAGTTTGCGTGGCAGACTCAATGAGCCTGCACACGCTTTTAAGACTACTCCTTGCCATTATTCATCCTCCAAAGCAAGAACTGAACTATGAACACCATCTACAAACTTTATCAACGCATCTGACCCAAACTGAATTTCAATCAAATCTGTAAGCTGAGCCTTAATCTGATTCTTAAACAGGTCTGCGTTTACTGTGCAAGTAAAGTTTGCCGACTTATTCTGCGCTTCTTTATATACAATTCTCTCAACGCCACTATTTGTTACACTGCAAATTGTTAAATCCTTATTTGTAAAATTGAGCTTTATCTGGTTATTGTCATACTTCCCTACAAAAAGCGTAATCCTATCAAGGCACGAGAGCAGTGCAGACTTTGCGATTTTACACGAATTCTGCAGGTCAACATCAAACAGTGAAGTTATTACCGAATAATCATAATCCGAAACGCCGTCAAGCTTTCTACCATAAACAGTCATTATATACGGAACAGCATCAATATGAGCCTGTTCAAAAACATAAATATCTCCGTCCTGCCCAAAATTTATTTCTGCGGATGGGAGAGTATTTACCAAATCAAGTAATTTTGCGTCAAGCAGTATATTACTTATAGGTAATAATTTATCATTATACATTGAAGCCTGAGCTGTATCAGAACCCACAACTGTTGCGTCTGTCACAAAGTAATTTACATAACTACCAAAATCAAAATCAGTCGCAAGTGCGGGCTTTACAGTATCAATAACTGCGGATATAATTTTCTTTTCAATTACCTCTGTCTGTGCATTCGATGTTGTAAGCTCACTTGGTACATTAAAATCTACTGGCTCTCCGTTCTCATCTAACGGCATTTCCATTTTATATTCTCCATCAGCAGTCACAATGAGAATACCGTCTTTAGCATCAATCACCACAGATTCAGATGTCAGTTTCTGAACCAGCTTACTAAACAGTGCGATATACACACTCGCATTAAACGGTTCTTCGTGCAGTATGGGCGCACAAACTTTCATATAATTTGTGGCATCTGTGGTAATAAACTTCACTTCTCCACCCTCTACATGAATTGCCATAATGTTTGTTAGCGGAATTAACGGGTTGCAAGACGCACATTTCTGCGCCTTCTCTGTCATTGCTTTAAGAACCTCTGTTTTGATTGTCAAACTCATTTTTTTACCTCCTGTATTTATCACTTATTATTTTTGGAACGGCATTGTTCCATTCTATACTATGATGTATTCTATAATGCCTATCACCCATCATTTCTACTTTTACAAAAGATGGACAGCATAAAACCGAATAAAAACTTTTTTGATATGTACCTGTACCGAGATATAATTCCGTCATTCCACCTTTTACGGATTGTGTCTCTGGCTGGTCTATCATGATAAAATCAAAAGTCAAAAACACTTTTCCACGACTGCCTTCAAGAAGATATGTATTAACATCATCATTCATTGTGCCGTTAAATGTAAAGAATTTATCCACAGCGCACAGCCACGAATTCATTGCCTTACGCTTATACTTTCGATTGTATATAGTACCACGAGTTCCGCCAATAAAATCACCGGGCTGACCAAATGCTACAGAGTAAATGTGTTCGCTGGTATCTAAAAACTCAATATACGCATCGAATACTGCATCTAAATCTGCCGTCTTACTCCTATACAGTTTGTCCCCGATTGAATACCTATATGGAACAGATGTGTAGTCATCATCAAGCTCACAAAAGTATTTTAATCCAAGATTTTTTGCAATCTCAAAGCAAGCGTTTCGGGCATATACAGCACAGCCTCGCTTCTTTGTGGAATCCATAGTATCAAACGTATCTGCAATCTTATCTTTACTGAATACTATTACGTTATCTGAGCCAAATATTCTCTGATATTCAGGTAATGTATCATCTTCATCGTCGCAGATAATATACATTTTTCCGGTATAGCCGTAATTTCTAAATGTCTGATATGTAGGCGTATTATCGGGTCGACCATGACAAAGTATTAAGACCGCAAAATCGTCTTTATGCTTCATTTTTGCCTTCTCTCTTTATGGATTCATCTACCAACTGCTTCATTTTCTCAGACAGCTTTACATAACCATTTGCTATAGCATCATTTACATCTATAATTACAAGGGCAGACTTTTCCATTAGCTTTTGCATCTCAGGGCAAGAATGTGCATAATAGTCTGCAATCTTAGAATAATTAAATACGATGTGTCTTGATGCCGCATATAGTAGAAGTTTTTTATCATCATACGGCAATCCCGACTGATTTATTTCTCTAATTAGTTTTGAGTATTTGTCAAAGTTCATGCACTCATCTACTGACGGTTTCTTTGCTGACGGCTCATATTGCGGAATGCGAACTGACCTCGAATACTTTTCATCGTCCCCCATTGGTTTAGCTTTTCCTGCATCAAATAATTTTGCCATAATTACTCCTTTCTGTATTGTGAACTAATTAGTTTTGGATAGGCTTTATCCTTTATTACTGCATAAGTTAATTTATCGCCTACAACAACAAATCTGATAGTTGTTGGTGAATACTTGAATATCTGAAAAATGCGCTCATACATGGGCATTTTTTGATATGTTGCCGTCATTCCCCCTGTTGCGCCAGCATATAAAGGCAACATCTCCAACTTTACAAATGGCAATTGTATTGTGTACTTCCCTATCTCGCTTGCCATAATTACAGATATAATATCTTCGTACATCTCTGATAACCAATCAAACGAAATGGCAGTATTTCTAAATACGAAATTATACGGTACTCTGTAATTACCCTTTTTATCATCGGGGATTTTTCCGCCCATGTACATCTGACTCGTACCAAATGAAGTCGCACAAACATTATCAGATATTACAAAATCTATATACGCATCTATAATTTCTTGTAGACCGCTATGTATTTGCTGAGTTTTAAGACTATCACCTTCTTCATATCTAAACCTAAATCCAACTAAATCGTCATCGGCAATTACAAATGCTTTTAAACTCAGCTTTTTTGCCATATCCTCACAAAAACATTTTGCGTATAAAATCGCTTTTCTTTTTGCTACAGAATATCCTACATCAACTTTGTCTATATAATCCTGTTTACAAAATACCAAGATTTTAGTATCTGTCATACGGTCATATAGTTTCAGATATTCATTTATAGTGGTATCTTCATCATCAAGCACTAAATAGATTTTGCCCACATATCCGCAAGACCTTAATGTATTTAATGTGTGCTGTGCATTAGGCCTACCATGAGTACATATAAATATTGCAAAATCTTTCATAACTTAAATAACCTACTTCGTTCTTTACGTTCTGCAGCCTCTATGCGTGACTTAGCTACATTAAAATAATTTTCATCAATTTCCATACCTATAAAGTTTCGTCCTGTCTCAACACACGCAACCCCAGTTGTCCCACTGCCCATAAAACAATCTAAAACTGTATCTCCCGGCTGAGTACTATGCAAAATATGTCGTTTCACTAACTGTAATGGTTTTATTGTCGGATGATTATACAGCTTTTTATCTGCGGTATTTGTCGCGGAATGATACCAATGAGACGCTAACTTATAATCCTCATTAAATTTTGTTGTTTTAGGTTCTCTAAACATCAAACAAAATTCAATATCGGGCAATAAAACATTTTTAGTCGTTGGGCTCGGATTAGATTTACACCAAACAAGTATATCGTATATAAGATTGTATTTTTTCATATATAACAATATGTCAGGTAATTGTAACTTACTACACCAAATATACATATATGGGGCCTTACAGATTCTTACAAATTCATCTAATATCGTATAATCTATACCGTTACTTATTTTTGAAAGTGCTTCTTTTTTAACCGCCATACGCTTTGCTAAGCTACTATTACCACCGCCACCTAAGTTATACAAATATGGAATATCCACATATACTAAATCAACACTATTATTTGGAATAGTTTGAATTAGATTGTAGCAATCACCCAACATCAACATAGCTTTATACTCTCCCCATACCATCTATCTGATACTTCCACATCACAATTTATAGGTATAGTCAATCTGCTCTGTGCAGCCTCACTCATAAGCCGCGAAAATCTCTGCTCACACTCTTTGGCATTCTCTCTTGGACATTCACCTATAAGTTCATCATGAACAGGAATTAAAAGCCTAAATCCTAATTCTTTCAGCTTCTTATCCTTGCCAATAAGTATCATAGCAAGTTTCGACATATCAGCCGCACTTCCCTGTATGCGTGCATTAACACACTGTCTTTGAGCCTGAGCGATTTTCTCCCCATTATCTATAATCCAAATACCCTCTTTATTTGCTTCTTCAAAAACTTTTCGCTTTTGACCAAATCTGCAATATCTGAGCTTATTCAGATAATAATTAACCCTATCCTCATCAACCTCATCAGTGCTGTCTTCTTCCGAATCAAAATCAAGCACATCATTATCAGGCTTTACGCCGTCTTTCCACTTAAACTCAAATTCAGGTAACTGCATATCGGGAAGTCTGCGCTTTCTACCCCACAGAGTAGTCACATATCCTTTATCATATGCCATCTCTAAACTGTCTTGTTCAAATTTAGGAATAGCCGGAAATCCCTTAAATACAGAATCTTTTATTGCTTGAGCTTTTTGGGTAGATACTCCGAGCTGTTCTGCAATACTCGGCACACCTCTTCCATACAGCACTCCGAGCAGGATACTCTTTGCCTGAGAGCGTCTATTTTTTCCTTCCTGGTTTGTAGTTCCATCAGGTCTAAACTCAAGACAGTTATCATAGGTTGTGTTAAACGACAGAGCGGCAATTTCTGCATACAAATCTTTCCCTTCTTGATAAGCTTTAATCATCTTCGGGTCTTGACACATCTGAGTCATTACTTTCGGCTCTTGCTGGCTGTAATCCGCCGACATCATCACATAGCCGTCAGTAGCTTTGAATACTTTTCGTATATCATGGTTCTTTGACGGAATGTTCTGCAGGTTCGGGTCGCTACTGCTAAATCTACCAGTATCTGCACCGTACTGATTATACTTACAATGTATTCTACCATCATTTTTATTTACGCAAGTCGGCAGTTTATCAATATAAGTATTTATCAATTTACCAACTTCTCTATAGGATAAAATTGCTTTGCAAAGGGGAGTGCCTATCTTCTTTAATGTTTTCTCGTCTGTACTTCTACCGTTAGTCTGCTCTTCACCTAAAATATCATATAAAATAATTGCAAGCTGTGTGGGCGAATCAATATTTATTGGGTCAGATAACTTATTTGTAGGATTCTTTATACGATACTGTTTTATTTGCTCACCAAACGCATTCAGTTCCGCATACACAGCTTCGTGCTTTTCGTTAAGGGATTTATGATACTTCTGCTGTAACTTGTCGTTATAGTCAAAATCGAAAGCCACACCTGTATCTTCCATATCACAAACTACGCTGACACATTCCATTTCAATATGTCTAAACACCCACGCGACATCTACAAGATTTTGCCTCTGACACTTCTCATTTTCGGGAGTAAGATACGGCTCTTGAAACTTATAAAGCTGATATGTCATGTATGCATCATGAGCGGCATATACATATCCTGTCTTTATGGGAATTTGAGTAAACGGAACACCCTTAAATAGACTCTCAAACTTAAACGCTTCACCATCGCCGTTATTTATATACTTACGATACAGAGCCTTTAAGTTATTATTTCCACTGCCCTCATTATCATTAAGACACCGAGCTGCCAGATAACAATCCCATGTACAGTAAATGTCCTTTAAGCCTGCTTGATTACGAAGCACTCGAATATCAAATGCCGCATTAAACATAATTATATCTATATTAGCGGCTATAATTCTATTAAACTCGTTACAAATAATATCTATTGAAAGCTGATTTGGTACTTTCTGCTGAGTTATGTACGATATATGATTTATCGGAATATACGCCGCTTTTTCATTTGGAGTATATACACAAATGCCCGCTATAGTATCAAGTAACGGGTCAAGTCCTGTGGTCTCCGTATCAATAGAAATTACATTATTCTGTATGCAACTGTCAATGTACTGGCGTAACTCAGCTTCATCAGTAATTACTAAATACTTATCAAAATATTCACCAAGAGAGCTTTCAACATTTGCCTGTATCATCTGCATCTGTCCAAGCAGACCGGGCGCTTTTGTTGCGCCCGACTGCTTTAGTTGAGCTTTAGCCTTTTTTGCAATACTCGCATCTGTTATTTTATTTGCTCTCTGCGGTATTTCAAATAAAGCCATATTAGAATGTTTCACCTCCAACTGGTGTTCTTCTGCGGACAGTATTAGTAGCCTGCGCTGTTCTTCTTACGGGTGTCTGCGGGGCGCTACCATCGGGAAAACTACCATTATTAAGATAGTACTCCATATCCTCTGCGGTCTTATCAAGAACAATTCCACCTATAATAGTGGGAAGTTCATGCTCCTCATCACCGGGCACATCCTGCATGGGATAGATTTCATAAGTGGTACTTGTATCGTTAGCTTTTCCGTGACGCTCAATCTCAAAATAGTGTGCGCTCAGCGGAGAATATCTTGCACAAAGACTGGCTATCTTAGAAATGAACTTACGACCACGTTCCCAAATCTTCACTTTTCCATCTCTTGTGTCTACAAGAGGAATGAAAAATTTAACCTTCTGAAGCTGTCCGGCCTTACAAAACGGACAATTGTCTACTGGCTCATCGTAGGTTCTAAGACAATTTACATAACGCTTTTTATCCCCGACCTGAACTTCATGTACGACATTGCCTTTAATATCTTCGGCAGAGTCATACAAAAACTGCACCATTACTACTTCTCCATCCTGTTTGAGACTGAAATATCCAGCCCCTCCCTGTCCACCATAATTTTCTGCTTCGTTTAGACTTACTGCTCCCATAGTTTTTACCTCCTTCAGTTTTCATAGTTTTTTAATTCTTGGGAAAGTGTTATATTCAAGGCATGAGTTAAATCCGCACAAAATTGACTCAGCATATTAGTTTTCAAATAAAATACCGTATCAAGTTTGTATGATTTACAACTCATAACCGATGAATTTGAAAGGTCAATTGTCCAATTTATGTTTTCATATAATTTACCTGGCATATAAACTATATATGCTTTGCGCTGTTGCTTTGCATATATTTCTACAATTCGTCTGCCACAATACTTTAATGCTATTCCCGATTTATCGGGAATTCCCTGTAAAGCAAAATACTCTGAAGCATCTAAGTTTGGTAAAAGTTCTTCCATAACCGTCTGACATAAAAATCTGTGTAATGCTTCTCGTGACTGCTCCTTTTTGTGGTAATCAAGCAGATTTAATATTGTATTGGTCTTGCGTGAATTTTTTGCATCTACCCCAACTTCTGAAAATTCTGCGTTGTCACTCTCTGGTATATAGTCTACCGCATTCTCAAACTCTTCTTGTAATTCTTCGGAATAGACTCTCCAATACCTAAAAAATACGGCATAACTAATCTCCAATGTCTCGCCGTCAGCCTTCTGAATAACATACAGCTTCCGCTTGTCATCTTTTCCGATTAGTTTGCCGATTATTCGTAAATTTCTATGTTGGTATGTTTGACCTAATTCAGCGTGTTCGAAGTCCATAATGTTTCCCCTTTTTATTGTTACAAGTATATTATATAGTAAAGTCGTATAATATTCAATAGGCGGATTTAACAATTTTTATACTTTAAAACACCTCCTGTAAATACATGAGTTCTTCTTTTGTACACTCGTTAGCGTCTTTTCTACCCTTTGGGAAAATGTACTCTGTCACCAACTTATTCGTTATATTCTTTCGTATTCTTTGTCTTGCAGATTGCCCGGCTTCGTCCATATCTGTTGCAAGTATTATTTTTCTACACGGTAATTCTCTTAATTGTTTAAACTGTAATTCATTACCAAGTCCGTTCAATGCTACAGCATATTTACCTACCGTCCAAAATGATAATGCATCTAACATAGACTCACATACTATAACTTCCCAATCACCCTCATAATAATCATAGTAGTTAATTGCTATCTGTAATTCATATAATCCATAAAGCGGTTTTTCCGCTCCTTGTGGATAATTAAAAAATTTTGTGTTGACTGAACGACGTGCGACAAATAAACAATTACCGTGTACATCCCGAATAGGAAAAGTAATACAATTGGTTTCTACATCATATCCTACATCAAATAGTTCAATAACTTCGTCAGTTAACCCTCTCTTATACATATATGGGTGGATATATCTATATTTTTCTAATTCGGCTTCACCAACATAAACATAATTTACATTATTTGGTATACCTGTTCGTGAAAAATCAAGCTCTATAGACCTTCGCTCTCTTATGCCTACAGTTGCAAAATTCTTTAATAGCCAGCTCCACCCGAAAGCACCGCCGTCATCTTGTCCTGTAAAACAAAACGAGACAACTTCCGGTAAACTATGAACGCTCCCGCAGGTAAAACAATGAAGCAATCCGTCACTTTTCCTTATGCCAGCAGATGGTCTACGCTCTTGTCCATTTTTATGATACGGACAAGTTACCATAATATTATCTCCATCATCTTTTATACTACTAAGATAATTTATACCACGAGCTTGCAACTGCGCTTGCAATTCCTCTAATATATTTAATGGTTCTGCAAATTCTACATTTTCTATTCGCATTTAAAATATCTCCGTTGTCGTTTTAAATTTATGCCTTGTCTCGTCTATTCTACGAATCTTTGCAGTTTCAGATATTGGACTATCGTAGCTCGGCAAGAATGTAAATTCACCACTATCAATGTCCCATGTATATCTTAGTTTATCCCCGACTCTACCAAAACGCTGTTTCTTTACTCCAATTTCAAGTATGCCGTTTTCTTTTTGCTGAATGGATATAACCTTTGATGCGTTATGCGCTATGCCGTCACTATCTCGGATTGTTTCAAGTTCGGGTGTACCTGAGCCTTCCTTATCTTGCACACCGTTTCTATTTGCCTGAACTACTACAAGAATAGGGATTCTCAACTCCATAGATAAACCCATTAAATCCTCACTGATATTTGTTAGTGTAATAGTTTTGTTATCGCCTCTCTTATATCGCTCATCAGTTAAGTATGTTATGCCGTCAACAGCAATTAAATCCAATTTATACTGCGTTACCCAATTTTTTAGTTTAGTTACAGTTATCTTTTTATCAAAGTCTATTGGTGTGGCTACGATAAACTTGTTTTTATGCTCTGAAAGCATTGTTATATAGTCTTCATATTCTACATCGTCAATTCCGCTATTACTCCACATAAGTCCGCTATTACTGAAGTTTTTATACAGTGTATCAAATCTATATCCAATACTGTTTGCGGACATCTCAGGTGATACATATCCCACATTAAACCCTAATTGCCAAATATGTGTGCATATCTTTTCAAGCACCCAAGACTTTCCTTGATTTGTTCTTGCAAATAATACAAATAATTCTTCACTACGCTGAATACCATGAACTACATCATCAAGTTCCTCAAAGCCAGTAGTAAAAAACCAATCTTCCTGTTTGTCTCGTCTGTCAATATACTGTTCAAATCGACTGTTCGCCTCGGCTATAATATCTGTTCCCCCAAGCTGATAATTTGGCTGTAAATGCTTCATCTCTGAAATCAGAAATTCAGAGGCAGCATTGGCATCGGACTTCAACAGTTCAGCCGCTTTTTGTATGACAGGGACAGCCTTATAATACAGATATTCTTCTCTTATGGTATTTACTAAGTATTTGTCAGTCTCAGTAACATCTACCAATTCAATTTCGGGAAATTGTGAAAGAAATGTGGCTTTATCGGGAACATTCCCATATTCTTTAATGTGGTTTTGAATGAAATTGTATTCATTCTCATAGCCCACAAAATAGTCTGCGGATAGTAAATTATCTTCTATAATAGAATTATTTTGGGTTGATAACACTTTTGATATAATTTGTAAAGCTATCATTTTGCCCTTTCGTCCTTTCCAAACAACTCTATTTTAATTGTACTGCCCCATATTCTACTTGCAAGTCTATCACCAACAGCAAGTTTTAATTCCTTTAACCCAAGATTGCCTGTAAAAATGCAACTCTTAAACGCAAGCGTTCTTTGGTCAACAAAAGATATAAGCTGTGATTTATCGTAGTTCGATAGGTCAGCAACCCCTATATCATCGAATATGACTAAATCGCAATCTATTATTTTCTGCTGTAATGTATAAAGCTCTTCGGTCTTATTTCCAAAATCCTTTAGCTTTGCCAGCAATGTGGGTACGTGTACAAATACTCCACGACACCTAAATCCATTTCCTGCCCAAATCCTGTCAAAATATCTGAGCATGAGCTTTATCGACCAACTTGTCTTTCCATTACCAGTATTTTTACTATACAAATAAAGACTTTTGCCGTTAGATACAAATTCTACAATGTTTGCTTTTAGCTCTGCCAATTCTGTAAAAGAGTTATAATCTACAGTCTCGGGCATAAGTTGAATTGGAATTTGTCGCTTTTTTGGTATATAGCTCTCGTCCATTAAATATTTCATTTCCAAATACTTAATACAAGACGGCGTACATTCTTCTGTACAAACTGAATTATACCAACAGTTTTCATTTAGAATTGCCATTGTTTACCCTCTCGCTGTAACTGCTCTATAAACTTTTCTTTTTCTGCTCTGTCTTCTTCCGTAGGTATATCACAATGAACATCTGCTTGAGAAGCCTGAGCAGTCTTTTGATATTTTTCTTTAGGATTTACAAATGTAGCCCAGCCCCTTGCTATACTCTCGTCTATAACATCGAGTGCTTTATCTGCACTATCGCCACAAATCTCTCTTAGTTTCTTTAATAATCCTTTCCACTGATTAACTCCATATATAGGTTTATCTTTCATACTTAATCGTAAACTAAGATATTCTTTTAACGCCAATCTAATACTTTCATTTGTTGTAAATTCATCTATACAGTCTAAACATTTTTCATAAAGATTTTTCTTTTTAGCCGGAGCTGCCGGTAATAATTTTACGTTAGTAAAATTATTATTATTTTCTATATTATCTATATCTATATTATTGAGTGAAAAATTTTCACCCTCGGGGAGTGAAAAATTTTCACCATGTATAATGTTTTCAGTTTCCGTATTTGCAGAATATTCACCGTTATCATATTTAGTCAGTAAGCCTCGTGATGTAAGATTATTTAGAACCGTTTGAATACTGCGAACTGTACATCCGCACCAATCAGCGAGATACGCCCTACTACCGTGAAAGTGACTTTCTCCGTCTTGCGAGTACCCATAAATTATAGCATATACTAATAATTCATTTCCCGATAACTTTAATTTAGACCGCATCCAAGATTGGATTGTAATAAATGTATTCTCTTTCATGGCACACTCCTTAGAAAATTTAAGAGCTATCTTCAAGTGGTGTGGACACTCTCAGATAGCTCCCTGCCGATTAAGTGTATGGTACGATTAAGTTCCACACACTTAATCGACATTTGTAAACTGTATAACTATCATAATACAGTTTTGTGCTAAGCGCAATAGGTAGTAAAATTATTTCTGAGCAGAATTGAATGTTTTGATAATATCTGCAACCTGATTGTCGCACTCATTATTTACCACGTCCCACAGTATTGCCCGTTCTTCTGCAATATCTTCATCTGTGAGGCCGTCTTTAAGCATTCGTTCCTCACAATATTCTACAGTATAATAGTTATCTCTAATTTTACATGAAGCCCTACTCGTAGCTCTAATAGTTGTTACAGTTGAATTAGCCATTATTATTTCTCCTTTTTCTCCTTATATCGAAGGGTCTCTACCTCTGTAAATTCTTTGCAGTCTGCAATATCTTCCGGGTTGATTTCTCCCCTATATATTGCGGCCTCGAGAGCATCTGTGTCTATATATTCCTTTGTCTTGATAATATCAAGTGCAAGGTTGTTAGCTTTGAGATAGTTCATCAACTTAGCCTCATTGAGCGACTCCCGATGCTGAATAACATATTTTACAGTGTAGTGGTCACTTTCAAGACTATCCTCACCAGTATCACTGCAATAGCTTTTAAGATAATCGCTGGCATAAGACAAGTCCTTTTTTAGCCTTTTTTCTTCGTCTTTAAGTGTGCCATACTTTTCTACCATTTCTTCTGTTTTCATCTTTACTTCTCCTTTTTAATATATTTTTGTGTGGTACTGCCCATTACGCCCTTGCGTCCAATGGGCATTAACCTAATAAACTTCTGCATTTTCCAAATATCACTATAGTGCCAATAGCGTGTCTGACGAGGACCCGCTTGCTGATATTCGGGCAGCAACTGTGCAAGCTCATTATCGGGATTTTCATGTTTCCACATATACCAATTCTGTATAGTTTTTTCTGTTCTCCCGATTAGCTTTGCTACCTCCTTAACTGTTAATAATTTTTCTGGCATAATAAACTCCTTTCTTGTATAATATTATACAACTATAATGTAATTATGTTAAGTGGTTAAGACAATAAATAATCGACCATTAGTCCTTTGTCATTAAGTACTGCTTTATCCACAATAGCATCTGCCATGTCGCCCTTACTTTTTACTATTGCATGGATTTTTTCATCAATAGTATTGTGGCACATAAGCGTATAAATTGTAATATTTTCTTTAGTTCCAACACGGTGGCATCTATCCACTGCTTGGTCTAATAGTGCTTTATTCCATGGCTCGTCCATAAAGATTTCGACTGTGCCGGCTGTAAGTGTAAGTCCTGTGCCCATAGCACCGATAGTTCCTATAATGTACTTGCAATCATCATTATTCTGAAAATGATTTACGTTGACTTGTCTTTCGGCGTCATTTGTCTGTCCTGTAATGACGACACCTTTATACTTTTTTGCAAGTCTTGTTTTGATAACATCGGTCATCTGTGTCCAATTAGAAAAAATAACCACTTTCTTTCCATTCTCTACAGCTTCTTCTACCAACTCTTCCATTCTGTCAAGTTTAGCAGATTCTTTAATTGTAGATGAAAGAATGCCAGTATAGCCAGTAGCTTGTCGCATTCGTATCATTTCTGCCAATGGATTAACAGACATCTTAATCATGTCTATATTAGCCTTAACTTCCGCTGTGACCTCTTTGTAAATCTGCTCCTGTTTGGGCGTCATATCTACATATTCGTCTACAAATATTTTTTCGGGCAAATCGAGGACATCTGACTTTTTACGGCGGAGCATTATTGCCTCTAAGTTCGCCTGTAATTCGGATAAATTCTTATATCCAATAATTTCATATCCACCAAATCCGCCCATTACACAATAATGATTTTTGAAAGAATAAAACGCATGAGTTTCATAGCCTAACCATTTAAGAATAATATAAATGTCAAGCGGAGTATTCATAAGCGGAGTACCAGTCATTGCTATTCTGCACTCAGACTGAACCTTTAAAATTCCCTTGCCCTGCTGACTGCTCGGATTTTTGCATTTATGTATTTCATCAATAACTGTAATTCCTATAGTCTTATCCTTACAATATTTAGCTATGTAGTCCGCTATTTCCTTGTTTCTAAGCGATTCAACATTAGTAATGATAAAATAGTCCTTAATGAGTTTTAGATTCGCTAAATCCGCAATTTTCGCAGTCGTGCCCCCTATTGTTATTTTATTCTTTTTGCAAGATTGACCAAGAATGTGCGCTGTTTCGTTTGAATGAGTTTTTATTTCATTAACCCAATTCCACTTTAAGCCGTTTACTCCGCAGATAATAAGACAATGTTTATAGCCCTTTAGAAGTTTCTTTGCCACTGCTATATCAATAGCTTGTTTAGTTTTTCCTAAACCCTGTTCATCTCCCAATAGCCAGCGTTCATGATTAAGTCCATACATAAATCCGTCTATCTGATGTGTAAACGGCTCTGTTTTAAACTCAAATCCTTTAGGTAGATTTGAAATCTTTTTCTTAATTTTGCCTTCTACTTCAAAAGTAAACTGAGGAAGCCGTTCTTTAACTGTATCTAAATCAGTTGCCCGAATTTCCCACATCTTTTCTTCATTGTGCCATCTGCGAATTGGTATAGACCTAATAACAGATAACGCTGTCTCATCATATCGAAAAGATAAAAAAGCCGATTGTTCGCTTGCTATTGCCTTACTTTTTTCAATCTTTACTTTTATAATATTTTCATTTATTTGTTCAGGCATGACGACATCATTTTCACCTATTTCTTCTATTTCTATAATATCGTCATTTGGTATCCAGCCTTCCCACGTTATTGTTTGCAGTTTTTTCTTATACTCGTTCACCGCATAATTAAGTTCTTCCGCTGATTTAAAGGGATTTACATAATTATGACCACCGCATTCCGGCCCAATGCCAAAATATTCCGAAACAGGATTGGTCAATAATCTGCCGCACTTCATACAATGTGTAGATTTTTTACCCGCAATGTCCCCATGAAGTTGCCAGAACTTCAT
>AUXO016216220.1_pt1 | contig 23037 bp, 11 predicted proteins | sample 768731 | NCBI WGS metagenome assembly AUXO01 (sample SAMN02715735, study PRJNA202380) | gut metagenome | biome: sheep rumen | host: Ovis aries | place: New Zealand: Palmerston North | reverse complement strand
TTATCCAATCGTCCAAGACAATTGCAAAAGCGCACAAGGGCAAAAATAATAGGGCAAACTGCCATGAAGTCTGCCCTAAAATATTTCCAGATAGGTTGCTGTAGTCCCATATATTCCATCCAAGCCAGATGTTTACTACAAGGCCTGTAAGGAATTCGGCTGACAGCACAAATAACTCTGTGATAGCCACTTGCCGCCAAAACGGATATTCCCAATCAATGTATTCATTCTGAATTCCGGCGAAAATGAAACATATCCCGCCAAGAAGAAACATCGTCCAATGCGAATACCCTCTAAATAAGATCTCGGTAGCGTAGTAAATGTTGCCACCGATTAAAAATAAGATTATGTATTTTAATACTTTCATCGTAACAAGAGCCTTTCACAAAGCCTTTAATTAGTAAATAGTTACAGTTAATGTCATAGCTACACCGACAACATCATTATTCGTTCCTGCGTATCCTGCTTTTCTTTCCAGAATCACATGAAGTCCAGAAGCAGTATGGCTGATTGTAGGTACAGTTATTCCGGTAGCATAACTATCAGCACTCGATCCCCCAAGGTATTTTCCGTTCTGACGGATAGTTACGTTCTTCACGCTTACATCCCCAATATTTCCTATGATAACTTTACTGGTCGGAACAGTGAGAATAATCTGCGTGTTACCAGAGGAGATGACACCGGTGTAATAACCAGAGAATACAATGCTCTGGCTGTTCCACGTTACTCCTGGAATATGAAGGGCATAAGTATCATCGTCATAAATAATCCAACCTTGTTTGTTAGTATCCCACAAACCCACATACCCCGAAGAAGACACATGAAGAGAACCTCTTCGGTTAGAAGGACTGGTTACTACAACGTGTGACTCTTTCCCATACGGAGCAAGGGCTGCGGATGCTCCATACTTACTGGCTGCTTTGACAACCATTCGATTATTTAATGTTGAATCCTGCCCAAGGAAGATTGATTTAACTCCCTCATAATCCGTCAGACTATTAGAAATAGAGAATTCTCCAACAGTACCAGAAGATAATGTCACATCCGTAAACTGCTGATTTGCGTTATCAACATAATTCATATTCAGCCTGTTCGGAGATACGAAGATTGTCTGGCTTGAAATCTGTCCATTCGTAGTAAAGGTTTCATAGAAGTTGATGAAACGTGAAGCAAAATCTGCTGTTCTATCGATAACTGTTCCTGTGCTTTCGTCCGTTGCCTTAGAAAACATTCGTATTCCGTAGTTTCCTGCGGAGTCCATGCCGTTATACCCAGGCCCATAAATTCGTATCATTCCATCGGGAGTAACCACAAAACCATTTCCAAGGGAGATACCATTCGTTCCGATGTAAACCTTACCATCTCCCAAGAAGGGATCACTATCGTTTGAATAGAACAGTTCTTCCGTCAGAAGAGTAGTTGTTCCTGTCGCAAGATATTTTGTTTCTATAGTGTTCTTATACTGTGTTCCGCTTTCATTCGTTGTCTGGTAAGAGAAGGTTCCAGCATCAAGCGTAAATCCACCAATCGCACCCGTAATAGCAGAAACCTTACCTGTCAAGTCTACTCCATTGGCATAAAGCGTTCCGTCAACAGTAACACCGAAATTTTTACCAATAGCAAACTTCAATCCTGCTCTTGAAGTCCCGCCTATCGCTCTTGAAAAGTTCGAAGAAGACAACCAGAGAGCATTGTTAGTGGTAGAGCCAGAAGATGTATTTGTTGTATGAATACTGTCTGCATCAATCTTGAAACCGCCAATACTGCCCGTGACCGCCGTCAAATCACCCGAAATCACCGCACCGCTTGCGTACAGTACACCATCATCTGTCACTCCGAAATTACCGCTAAATGCCATTCGCCAATCATTCCTCTCCGTACTTGCTACAGTTCTGGTAAAGCTTGTGGATGTCAATGCGACAGAACCCTTAGAGTTCTCGGTAACCTGTACTCCCGCAGTTTTAATGGCATTGTTAGACAGTTCAAAACCACCTACGCTTCCTGCCGTTGCGATAAGGATACCCTGTAGAAAACAATTGTCAGAGTACAATCCAAATCCTGTGGGATCTTCATTATTAACCTTTGGAAGAGAAGCGTTCGTCAGATTGCCAAGCATAACGTGAGGATTCGTATTCGTGCCACCATAAATTCTCATCGTTGAAGAACTGTTTGCGGTGTCATAGCAGTTCAGATAAATGCCTACAGGAAACTGCTTTGAGGATGCGTACCTTGAGTAGAGCATAACGGAGAAGTCGCTGATTTCGCTTGAGGTATAAGTGTAGTTCGTGACAACGCTGCCAGAGTTCTCGCCGGACACATCAACAACAAGGGTATGCGAACTTTTATTGATGCTGACAATCGATCCTGTCATCGTGCCTGTGACAATCCCACCTAGCGTACCAGATACTTTTACTAAACTACTGTTCGTCCATACAATTCCTGCGAGATTATCTGTGTTGAGTGCTGAGTCATTAATGGTGAGCCGTAATTTACTGTTTTTGGTTTCGGCATAAATCGTTGTGTTGCTGTCTGTCGGGAATTTAACTGTGGGACAGATTAGCCAAGAACCGCCAAGCTGGGAAATGGTCTGAAGGTCATATCTCGATGCCCGTAACACATCAGCTACGTTTAGGTTAGTAGCCTGTATAGATGAAATCGAAGCAGATGTTCCGACAAACTTCTGTGCTGTGAAGGTTCCGTCATCTGCGTGGATTTTCTCACCGTTGCTGAGATAAACCTTGCCACCCTCTTTATTGATATCTAAAGGTGCTGTGGTTGTGCCGGATGCTTTTGCTTTGATCGAGTTGCTGTCAACCTCGATGTGTGCCTGTGTTGCCGTTCCCCCAACAATCAGAGCGGGAGAGTTATTCGCCGTCCCAGAAGCTTCTGTGGCATTTGTCAGCGTCAGTGTTCCAGATACAGTACCATCGTTTAACGTAGCTGTACCCGTAACAGATAAATCTACATACTCCGCACTTCCATAAACAGAGATGTCCCCGCAATATAATTTTCCCAGGAGCCTTGTTGTGCCATTGACAATAAGGTTATTTAATAGAGCCAAATATAATTCCCCCTTTCAAAAAAGAGGGTATTACTCCCTCTTCGTAAATGCAGACAGGATATCCAAATCCTCATAGGTTATCGGGCAATCATCGGGCATGGTTTCAACGAAGCCGTCCAAATCAATCTCGTCAATCTCGATTTCCTGTTTCTCTGATGCAATTTCTTCAAGCTTCTTATTTACTTCTTCAAGTTTGGCTTTGTATTCCTCGATGTATTCCGGTTTAACTCTGCGGATAGTTTCGGTTTCGATGTTGCCGTCAGCATCCTTTAGGGGTTCGCCATTATCGCCAAGCTTGTCCCGTACTTCCTCGACAGATTTCTCTTCACCGAAGTATTCCGTCTGAAGTTCCTTTGCCAGATCTACTCTGAAATCATCGAACTCTTTTGAAATAGGAATAAATCTGTTGAGATTTTTGCGGATGTACCATCTCATTTTTGTCGGCAGAGCGGTAAGCTTCTCCTTTGAAATCTGGTTGAAATATGCGACAACATTGTAAACCTCGATAGTCATAAAACTTCTTTTCATTAAGCAATCTCCTTATTATTCATTCTTAGGAATGTTATTCATAAAATTTTCTAACTGCTGAATAGTTTCGCTGATAATAGTATTCACTACCTCAGTATAGCTTTCGGGAAGTTCCATCCCGTAAGTAACATTCTTCAATTCTTCTTTATCTGAAATCGTGTTAACAAACAAATTTAATTGGTTGCAGTAAGTTATAATCCTTGTCTTTCTAAGCAGAAGAGTAGAGCAGATTGTCAGCACATCCTGCCTTGTGAAGAACCGACAGGTATCTCCGTTTCCGTGATATGGGAATGCATTCATTGCCGGAGAAATCATTGCCAGTACCATAAGTTCGTCCCAGTTCGTCTGATCCTGTGCGTTGTAGCTGAAGTTATATGCTGTGCCGTCTGAGAGTGAAATCATCTCACCTTTATAAACATCGTTCTGGCACTCTTCTGAAATCTGTTTAAGCTTATAGGTTCTCAGTTCCTCTAAAGTCAAACTGTCCACATCAACAACGGGATTTACCTGTGCGTCCAATCTCTGCACCTGTTCTGCAATATCCGTCTTCGTCAGAGTTATGCGGATTGCACTGACAAAACGGTCATTATCTTTATCATAAACAGAGTCAAAGTAAGTAATCTCTGAGTATGAGTCGAGCGATGTGAACGTGCCAACCACATCCTGTCCTACGAAGATTTCAAGTGTGTCGATTTTCTTGAAATCAGCACATACCTGTTGAAGGTCGATGGAGAGGAGTGTTAACTGTAAGTTGGACTTGAATTCCTGTATATCGAAGTTGACTACAGGATACATTTTATCTTTGTTTATTCTTGCTCTTGCGAACATAAAAACCCCCATTTATCTTTCTGTGTCTGGCTCTTATAGACATCTGTCTTTCGAAGAGCATCAATAAGTTTTACAAGGAAAAGGTCATCGTGGATATCCTCAATCAAAGCTTTTACAAGTTCGTCATAATGGTTTTCCATGAAGACATCTTCCTCAAAGGTTGTAATTTCCGATTTGTTTTTTATCTTGTCCGTAATGCGGTTGTACTCGTCTATGCACTTGCGGACATTTTTATAGTAATCTCTTAACATAATTACCCCTTTCTTTACTGACAAGCCTAGCGGTAACAAGCCCAATCAGAGTCGAACTGATATCTTACGGGTTAGAGCCGTCCGTGCTTACCTTTACACCATAGGCCTATGAAATTCGGCAAATATAAAATCTGCCGAAATTAATTTAATTTTCGACAAACTCGGTAGCCTGTACCTTATCGGAGTAGATGCTTACGATATCTCCGCTTTCCTCAAAACCACTTTCGGTTTGGGACACTTTGACTACACCTGTCTTATCAAACTCGACCATTAAACCACCTTAACTTTCCGTCAGTTCTCGGGAGAGGAGAGTACCATTAGAGGCAACATAAATTGGAACGTGGTATAAATCTGCAATTGCATCGTCAGATAAAGCGGTAGCATATACTCTGAAATCGCTTAATTTGCCGTCCCAATAGCCAGTATTTGCGACAGCTTCTCCTGTTCCTGCTTCATTACCGACTATAATGCCCGTGTTGTTGTAGTAGAAAATAGGGGTTTTTGCGCTCTTCGTTGTGCTTATTGCAACTAAAGCACCATCAATATAGCCCCTAGAGTTGTATCCATCATAGGTAAAAGTGAACATATGCCATCCGCTACTCAGAGTAGATGCATAGTCTTTAGCAGTTATTGTAGTCCAATACTCATTTGAACTTTCGCCAGTACCAGTGCCAAAACGAAATCTACCATCGCCACGCAAGAAGATTGCAAAACCACCCGCTTCTTGGCAACTAAACATTGTCTTCCATTGTGCTTCTGTAGATGCGGAAGTATAATCGCTCCAATCATCTCGGTATGCCCATATAGAGCAAGTAATCTCATCCCTACTCAGCTTTATCTCATTGTAAGCTTCTGCGTTTACTCTTATGTAATTCGGCGAAACAAACTTATAGCACCCATTATATCTTGGTGTATCGCCGTCCCACTCAAGCGTTCCGTGCTTTATGCCGTATCTCTTAAAGCCAGATACATCATATTCAATTCCATCGTCATAGCCCATAATGGTAAATTCGTTATCAACTTCATTGGGACACCACGAAGTAGCGGTATCCCCTATTTCAAGTTTCGGCTTACTTACCTTGACTGTGCCAGACAAGATATTCTGAATATAAATTCCGGCAGCAAGATTTACACGGCATTCTCCTTCGACTTTCCATGTCTTTGAAATCCGTCCATGAAAAGAGCCTGTTAATCTGTCAACCACACCGGAACTACTTGAACTGGTAGGATCGGCAATCCAAGCACCAAGGTATTGCTTTGTAGTGCCATCGTCTTTATAGAACCATTCCATTTCACATCCGACTCTTCGGTAATTTCCTGCGGAATTCCATGCCACATCTTCCATGTCAATCTGTACCGACAGAGTAACTGTTGTACCGCTAGGGATGACTACAGAAAGTTTTGAGGAAGTATCACTCTGACTTCCTGCGCTTGTCCTTGAGACACTGACATTTGAGCCTTTAAGTAGATTGGGATTTCCTGGGGATGCGAGCGTGTAATGCAACATCAAGCCTTGAGCAATCAAAGATACTTCTTTTGCGGTAAGGCAGTGGTCATATATCCTAAAGTCTTGGATATGGGCAGGACATTTATTTGTGCCGTTTTCGCCAAGACGGATTGAGCCTGTTAATTCTGTGGGAGCTGAAGTACTCTCAAGAACACTGCACTCAACTTCTATATCAAGTACCCCATTTATATACTGCCTAACGCTAGTCAAATCTTTTACAATTGCGACATGACACCATGTATCTTTCGCTCGGTTGCTATCTGAGCCTAGCCCATAATATCTGTTTGTGTTTGTACCGACAGTAGCATCTTTTGTCATATGTACTTTGCACATTCCTGCACTGGTAGCACTTCGCAGTTCATCTCTAATCCACTCAGATGTAGCACCTGTCTTCGCACCTACACCCCACATATCTGCATATGCTGTGTATTCTGCTGACGAGTCGATTTTCTCCCAGTAACAGATAGTAAAGGTTTTTACTCCGACAAGTTCCGCTGCCGTTGCTCTGAAATTTGTCTGGTCAACAGATAGTGCTTTTCCACCTAGCTTGCCGTTGCCATAAGTGCCAGTTCCAGTAAATGCAAAATCTGCCAAGCCTTGATTTTCTAAAGTTCCGTTTAAAGGTAGCCATACTTGTAAAGCCAAGTCCTCACCTTCTTTCCTATATATAAAAAGTAGGAGTCATCACAAAGGATAACCCCTACTCATCAATTAATTAAAATAAAAATTCAAACAGGATTTTGTTTCATCGTATTGGAGAACGCATCCGTTATTTACTTCAACTTCATTAGCCGAAACTCTCCCAGAAACACCGACACCACCAGATACTTTTACCGCACCTGTAGTTTTACTTGTCGAAGCAGTAGTATTTGTAAAGCTTGTGACCGCACTAAATGTCTTTGCACCGGAAACTGTCTGAGCGCCAGTGAGATTAACATAAGTTGAAGTGATTACATTGCCAGATCCATCCTGTGTTGCTTTGGTTGCGCTGTTTGCTGTAGTCGCACTATCTGCGGTAAGAGCAGAATTCGCTGTTTCTGCGTTGCCAGTAATGTCACCTGTGATCTTGCCATCTGTCCGCACATGATAGTGACTGCCATCGTAATAACAGAAGTAAGATCCCGCAGGAAGAGTGTGGTTTGATGCGCTAGAAGCCGTGCCATTGATGTATAAAGGCTTTGCACCCGTGCCGTTAATGTTAAGAGTAAGTGCACTAGATGCAGTGTTTGCGTTTGACAACAGAAGGAAAGTATGCGATTTTGCGAGAAGCTTAAAGTTCGTGCACGTTGCACCTTTCGCCGCTGTTCCTGCCGCTGTTGTACAGTAAGCAGTCGGAACGTAGTTGTCATTGTTGTCTGTACTATGGGACATCCAAACCCAGTGCGTCCCGTTATACATATAGTAGGTAATCCTGTTTGCGTATCCCGTAACGTAAGCTGTTTTGCCCGTATACACAGCAGTATTGAAGTAGAGCGGTTTTGCTCCTGTACCATTAACATTAAACGTGACATTAGATGCTGTGTTGCTAATAGCAAACTTAACTCCGATAATCGAGCCTGTTGTAAGATCCCAATCACCATCGCCTTCAATGTCAATTATCTTTTCCGCTTCGTCTGCTGCGGTTGAACAAGTAGCATAAGCAATATTGATATTATTCAGCTTCTTCTTATCCGTAGAGGTCATAAAGCCATCAGTACTTTCTGACGCATTTGAATAAGAGGGAAGAGTAAGCGTGTTTACTCCTGCCGAAGTAATATGTCCAAAAGCGTTATAGGTTACCTTCGGGATTTTTAACTGCCCACCATTAGTCAAAACAGTGCCGTCTGCTGTACCTTCAGCCGTACCTTGGGATATGGAATTTGCGTGTCCGATGACATAAACACCCTCGGTTTGACTGGTATTCGACAACCCACGTTCAACAGTGATATTCTTCGTAGCGATTGATCCACCAGAAGTTACAGTGATACTGTCAAGCTTTGCTTTATCTGCACCAGACATCCATCCTGCATTCGCTGTGAACCCAGTATCGTTTGTAGCTGGTTGTGCTACATCGGAGATCTCTGCTCTGCTAAACGAAACATTTGCAGAACCATCAACAGATTTTGTAGCCTCTCCAATTCCAAGAGAAATTGCGCTTGTCCATTTTCCAGCAGAAGTAGCCGTATCTGCATTCCCGTGAAGGTTTGTTGCGTAGACATTTGCCCATTTTTTGTCACTAGAACCGATAGAGCCAATATTGTTTGTTTCTACTCCCGCTTTTGTCGGAAGGATTTGGTGAGAACCATTCATAAGGAATCCGATACGATTAGCCAGTGTTTGAGCGTTTGCTTCCATGAAGATAACATTGTCAGACACAAGATAAAGTCTTTCGGATGTGCTGTCTGCGTTTAACTTATAAAGGGTACTAGGACTTTCCCCACCACCTATATAGACATTACCATTAGAGCGGATAACCATGTTTGTTCCGTTTGTGAGTGCGTCATGGTCATCATACACTTCAATATAAGCATTCGAAGAAAGTCCGTTATCCGTTTGATATGACACAAACCGGAGCGTGGCGGGTTCGTTTTCCTCTATAGTAGTATCTTTTCGAATTACGAGATCGCCTGTGATCGTATCTCCAGATTTTTTGACATAGGTATCTGCGATTACATTGCCAGATCCATCTTGAGCGGCTTTTGTTGCAGTATCAGCATTACCTTTAAGGTTGCCATAAATACCATCTGTAAATCTACCTACACCAGTAACAACGAGAGAGCCTGCAGTCAGATCTGTGATATTTGCACTGTCGAAAATGTTGTTATCAAGTGTGCGGTATGTTCCATCTATGTCATAGACGGAGTCGATTTTGCCTTTGATGTATTTCCAAAGTGATGAAAATCTTCGCCTGTAGTAACGTGTATCTGTTTCACCACCATTGACATATTGCGAAATAAAGAAGTCATTGTCAACAGGGGTAGTAGTTGCGACTGTGGCGGCATTAATAAATGCGTTGAGAGCACTCCAAGCGTCTGTCTGCCCTGTGCCACCATGCGTTACAGGAAGGATACCCGAAACACCTGGTGTTGAAGCAGAACTGCCTGTGTAAATTGCACCACTCTCAGAGCCAAGAGCAACAGTAATCAAGCCCGTAGAATTAAGCTTATTCGCAGAAGATGCTGTGGCTGTAAGTTTTCCTTGTACAGTAAGATCACCTGTGATTGTACCGCCCGTAAGGGGTAAGAAGTTTCCGTCATCTCCGCTCTTGTTAACATATCTTTCCGAAAGTGGTTTACCTTTTTCATAGATAGTTCCACTTGCATAGACAGTACCATTTGTGTAGATATTACCTTCCGTGTCAACCATGAACATATATTTCCAATCGGCATCGACCGAAGGGATGGTATCTGCGACAGTACCTTTCCTGCCATAGAAGAAGGATTTTCTGTATCTCTGTACATTGCTCTCAGAACCGGTAACGGCAGTAAAATCCGTGGGGATTTCCATACCTACATCGTAGTAGATATTATTCGTGCTGTCTTTGTAGTAACTTGCTGTACCTTCTGTGGTACTCTGTGCATCGTACTCATACTTTCTGGTTGCAACAGCGTTCGAACTTACTTGCCAATTTCCTGTCTGAATATACGGATCACCTACACCGACAAGAGCAGAGTGAGAATTACCAGTATAATCATAAAGGGTTGATATATTCCAATAGGAGTCCTCGTTGCCGAATTTACCCTCGTCTGCCTCTACTTTGCCCTTAAACGCAGCCGTTCCTGTATCATAATCCGCATAGAAGTTCGGAGTATAGAAGCTTCCGTCCGTAAGATTCAAATATGATCCTCTGACAGGGAAGAGCGAACTGGCACTAGGAGTATAATTGTTTGATTTAATGGCATCCGTACTAAGCTGTGCGGATGTAATTGAGCCTGTGGTTATACTTGCACCGCTGATTGTTGTGGTCACGTTTTGTCCGCTTGCCCACGAACTGATGGTACTTGCGTTATTTCCAGATTGGGTTTCAATATTTGTAATCTTACTCTGAGTGCCATTATCAAACATCGAGAAAGATACGTTACCGACCAAGTCAATCTTATCGGCAGAGATTGTGATAGTTTCGGGAGAAGCGTTAATGGAACTTATAACTCCGTCTTTGTCTACTTTTAAAGCAATGTTCGAAGCATTCTGCTCGATTAAAGTTCTTGCAGAACTCAGCGCACCTTTTGTTGCATAGGTTGAGGACACTTCTGTTTTGAATGAGTCCACAGTTTGCGAAAGAGTGCTGTATTTGGTTGCAACATCTGCAATGTCTTCCGTCTGTTTTGTATCGTTAGACTCAACAACCTGTACCCTTGAACTGATTGAGTTGAGATCCTGCGTAACAGTAGTAAACCTATCGGATACAGTTCCTTGGTAAGTGTCGAAATCTGTCTGGGATACTTTCTGTGAAATCGTCCCCTTAAGCGTATCAACAGTAGAATTAATCGTGGAGATTGAAGTGTTCGTATCTCCGACAAATTTATCATACTGGATACCCCACTGATTCCCATGCCCATCATAAACATTGGTGATATCTATACCACCCTGGTCATTCGGCTCGATAATTGCGAAGGACAGTTTATCCTTTGATACTGCTTTATCTCCGATTTTGCCATTAGTGACAGAACCATCGTCAAGCATTCTCTCAACAATTAAGTCATCCGCAACAGCATCAGAAGTAATACCTGTAGGAGTAAGGATTGTCGCACCTTCTTCATTCCGAACGATAAGACTCGGAGTAGAAGAAGCATCGTATCCTAACTGGATTGCTACATAGTCATTTCCCTGTTTGTCCTTCCCATAAATCTGAAGGGCTGAACCATCCATAGACAGCTTGTTGTTCTCGGATTTGATGGTCATATCATCGGTAAGGATTATTGATCCGGCTTGAAGTTCGCCTACTGTTACATTCGCAATTACTGCATCTTTGATATAAGCAGCATCTATCGTTGATGTCACAACAGAAGCAGAAAGTCCTTGTAAATATTCCACAAATGCCGTTCCCGCTTCAAGGGTTTGGATTTGTCCAAGGGCTGCTTTTAACTTATTCACATCAATCTCTGTGGCTACTACAAGATTGGAACTGAGATACTTCATGAAAGCTGTATTAGAGGTCAGTGTATCAAAGGAACCTTCTGTGCCACTAACAAGAGAAGCTACAATCTGGTCTGTTGTGATAAGCTTCGCAGACAAATCTCTCGTTTTAACTGCATCGGCATCAAGAACTCCTGCCACAATGTACTCAGAGTCAATGTAGGTTGCCGACAGTTCTTGAAATGCAGCTTCTTTACCCGTGATCTGGTCAACATCAATTTTCGCAGTGCTGATATAGCCAGATACAAGAGATGCAATCTGTGCTTGGTCTATCGGAGTATCACCCGTAACCACCACACCAGAAGCAATATTCGTTACACTGCTCTTGAACAGATTGGTTTTTGTCATGGCTTCAAGCAGTGAAGTCATATACTCAAGTTCACTTGAAGAATCACCTGTGCCGTATGTGATTGCACCTTCCTGTACAGTCCCCCCACCGGAATTCTGGATGAGGTCTGTCAAGTCACTTCTGCCAGATCTGGATGTAATAAAACTTGAAAACTCAATGACTAAATCTTCGCCTTTTTCGCATGGATTATAAATGTACTTAACCATACGAAGTTTGACGGAGTAGTCATCACGAAGCCCAAGACGGAAGAAGTTCAGAAGTTTGAAATCATTCATCCATCCAGAGAACACTTCGATATCAAGAAGGTTGTCAAGTTCGACAGAAAAGTCTAACTGTGGCTGACATACTTCCGAAAGTTTATCGAGGGAGTTCTCATAGAGTTCCATCTCTCGGTCAATCCGTGTAATCGTAGTGTCGAGAGATGTAGTGATAATATTATTGTTGGTATAATCAGTATCGATTGTCAGACGAGCGATAATTTCAAGTTCTTTCTTAGATAAATTCCACTCGGCATTATCTATCTTCGCCTTGTTAATCATCTCGGCACGTTCGGTATCAATATTGTCAAGAGATGTTTCAAGCGTAGATAACTCGTCCTTAAGAGCCTTTAAAGTATAAAGAAGAGAACCAGAAGTAGTTTCGCTTCCAAGATAGCCGGAGATGGTAACGTACTTCGTTCGACCATTAGCGTTATACATATCCTCGTCATTGAGATATAACGCTTTTTCTTCTGCCGTCATTTCTGACCATGGTTTGGAATAATTGGAGAGAGTCTTTAACTGCCCTTCATAATTTTTCTTCTTACCCTCAAGTTCTTCTATACCATACAAATCCCAATTGGTTTCGTACTCTTTGTTGTAATCGTGCTTCTGATCATCCGGCAGACCAAGGTTTTCGATAGCGGTTTCAATGTTCGGAATGATGTAATTCAGTATTTCAAAGTAAGTGTAATAACCGCCATATCCGTTTGTCTGTTCATGCAAGAGTGCGAGATAAGCATCGTGGTCTACAGTTCCGTCCTGTTTCTTCCACGGGATGTAATTTCCTTCGCTGTCATACTGGGGATTTTCATCTACCGAAACCTGTAGGCTGGTAAGCAGAGCATTATAGTATTTCAGATTTTGGTTCAGAAGGTCTTCTTCCATCGCATCCCATTGCGACCAATCTGTGCCGTCATCTGGGACACGATACTGAATATCGTAAATCTTGTCATTGGTATCTGCTCTCTGCTTCGAAAGAGCCATGAAGTCATCTCGGTTGTCATCTCTCCATGTCTTCCACGTTGTAATCTTGTCTGCGAGAGTAGTATCTATATAGGGTTCTCGCATGAAGTAGGAATAGTCAACGATATAAGCATCGTTATAGTTGACATCCTTAAAGTTCAAACCGCCGTCACCTTGACAGTTCAGCCTTGTAAAGACACTGTTCTCGTTTACCCGTACATTAATCTCTTTCGCTAAATTTCTGTGGCTAATAAAGATATTTGTATCGTAAGTATAGCTGTCAAGATTTTCCTTCGCAATCGCCTTGATTTTGAAGTTCAAGATATCAAACAGGATTACACATCCGATTTTCGGAGCAACGATGGTAGTGAGAAGATTATACAGGTTTGTATTTGTCATCTCGATACGCATACGTTTATTCCAGAGGATGCGGTCAATATCTGCATCGTCAACGCTCCACCCCGGCATTTTGTTAAGGATGAGGTGCAGGAGAGAGAGGTCTGGTTTGTCTGGCCTGTAAAAGACAACGAACTCTTTTGCATAACCCAGATCATTCAGATTGTTTTCGGCAAGCTGTTCAAGGGAACCTTCCCCACCTGTGTTAACTTCAAGCCCTACCCATTTTGTCCTGCTCCACTCAGCTTCCACGGATGTTGCAGTGATTGATTTAATCTCTGACTCTCCGTCATTTTTTACTGTCGGATGCTGCATTGTGAAGTAGCCGATATCTTCCAGGTAAAGCGTAAGGTAAACCCCAAGCAAATCGTAGCCATTGGATTTTACCTTCTCACCATTAATAACAATGTACTCGTCTACATCGAAAGATAGTGAACTCTGACGCTTTACTTCTCTGGTAAGCTCGACACTGTCTGTCTACAAGCCATTAAGCTGTGTGATTATACTTCTGTCGGGACGGCAGAGATAAATCCTCTTACCTTTTTCAATCATCGCCAATCCACCACCTTTTTGCATACGCTGTTAAATTTAATTTCAAGGGTCATATTTCCACTAGTAGTTATTGTGTTTTCCCCAGGAAGAAGACGAAGCCAGTAAATGTTACCGACATCATCCCACCCAAGATCGCTGAAATCGATAACCCCGCTCGTTGTCGCATCCCTTAAAATACAATGCTGACAATCTACTATTACAGGCAGACGCTTTTTCACGTTAAGCGTCATCGTGTTGTCATTGTCGGAAGTGTTTGTAATTGTCACTGTCCCTGTCTCATTGCCCGTAATAGTCAAAACAGGATAGACATACTCCTCAAGTTCGTCATTATCACAATCGAGAGTAATCGTATCCTGTCCAGAAAGGGTATAAGTATATAAATGAGCCTCATGCGGATAAGGCTCGGCACATTCAAATTCAAAATTCACACCGAAGTAACCGCCCGAAACAGGCATCCATTCGGTTTTAATAAATTTGCCATTGTAAGTACAGATTTCCTGCCCGTCACAATCAATCAAGGTAAGGTCATTTGAGTATTTAGGGGAAGTCAGCCATCTCTCAACTGTCCTCTGTTCATCCTGCGTAAAAGGTTCTCCGTTTTCTTTTACTAACCCATACTCAAATACGTTTTCTTCATACTGCGTTCCATATTCATTAACTACTGGTCTGGTTAATGTCTGTTCTCCTGCAACTGTTTCACGTTCGTGTCCGCTTACCATATCAACATCGGAGAATGCCGAAACCAATAGTCTGGAAGATGAAATTATATTTTCCGTTGATTTTCCTTTATATAAAAATCCACCCATTTCTACATCCCCCTTGTTAAAAAATAGAAGTAGAGAAAGCCGAAACCTTCTCTACTTCTACAATCTTAGTTATAAGTCATGAGATCTCGCCGAATATCGTTCTGTACCCGTTCACTAATGAGCGGAAGTTGCTGATTAATCGCACGGATAACCCCTTTCTCATCAATATTGTTGCCCGTAATGGTTATCGGAGCATTGATGTAAGGAGCGATAGTTTCGCCATTTTTACCCGAAAGAGATCCCATTATTGCAGAGTAATTCTCCGCAAGCCCAAACAGCTTCGAAGTCATCGCAGAAGGAACTACACTGCTGTCTGCCGACAACGGCATAAATACACCCTTATCCGTTACTACGATTTCTCCACCCGCTTCGTTTGTCTTTGCCCATGTGTTTCTGCCAACACGTTTTGTACCGGAAGCAAAGTGCGGAACACCCACAGTTTCCTGTGTAAGTCCCGTAACACCATAGCTTTCAAGCAAGGTCTTCACTGTCTGGTCAACAGTTCCAAGCATTGCAGTAATCGTGTCGGTCGAAGTCGAAACAGCACCTGTGATCTTATCAAGGTTAATCGCAAGGTCTTTTACATAGGCATCATAATCATTTTGTAACTCTGTCTTGAGGTCATCCAAGCCATTAATCTGCAAATCGTAGACATGATCTTTTACTGTTTCCTCAAGGTTTTCTCTTGCCTGTTCCCGCTGTGCTTCAAGTCTTCTACGCATGGCTTTAGACTCAAGATCATCCATCGTTTCCAGAGCAGAGATTTGCTGGTCAAGAAGCTGTATCCCTTCCGTCTGCTGTTTCAGATTTTTGTCATACTCATAATACTCTTTCTTCTTCTGTAAGAGTTCTTCCCTTGCGTCAATAATCTCCAAAGTAGCATCAAGTTCCGCTTTGGAAGTCTTGATGACAAGGTCGATAATTGATTTGCGGAAAGAGTCTACATCGGAAAGGGCTTTCTGAATGTCGGAAGTAACTTCTTTCATATCTTCATCGAACTCTTTCTGGGAGTAATTGGTATCATTATTCCCGTTGTTGTAGAGTGCGATAATTCTGTTACGTTTCGACAACAGTGTCTGAAGGTCTGTCAATCCGTTCTCATATTCCTTGATATTGTATGCCATCTTTGTGATACCGAAATCAGTAATCTGTCCGTCATCATTAAACAACATATCATCATCAATCAAATCTGAGATGGATTTCAGTGCATCTCCAAGCTGTTCGGCTTTTTCCAGTGCACGTTCAAGAGAACGATAAAATACTTCGTTACGCATCTCGTCCTGTAAGTCAAGTATTTCAGACTCAGTGTCAATTAGTGAAGCATTAACATCGGCGATTGCGTTCTTCATATCCCACCATTCTTCTGTGCCAGTGATAATAACTTTAGAAGCTACCGCATCAGCTAACTGTTTCTCAAGGTCTGCCAATTCCGTGGAAAGTGCTTTCCGCTCTTTCTCCAGGGAACCAATCTCGTCTTGATAATCTTTAGCTTCTGTGTCAATTCCGTATTTTTCACGGATCTCACGCTGATCCTTGATTGCATCGGTAAGGTTTCCGATATAACCAAGTTCCGCTTCATAGTAGCCTTTAATGTTATTAAATTTCTCACGCTCGGCATCAACCTGTAACTGAGCATATTCATACTCAGCATTAGCCAGATTTGCGAGAGCGTCCTGCTGTGCATCAAGAACGATCTGGTGTTCTGTCTGCTTGTCCGTCAGATTGGCTGTTTTGACATTTGCAGTAGTGACCAGAGCGTTGTAATTATTGAGTGCCTTTAAGAGTGCACTGTTCTTGATATTTGCAACACCGACAGCTTTCCCGTTCTTAAGATTGGTAAGCTGTGCGTTAGACAGAAGTTTCGTATAATTCTTATTTTTAAGAATTGTGTCAGCACTTTTCTTAACGGCATTTGTTGCGGCTGTCGCAGCACTCTTGGCAGAGGTTAACTGTTTTGCACTTGTCGCAACCTGTGAGGTAGTGGTCTTCAAAGCTTCGTTGTATTCCTTTACAACATTACCCTGTTGTACTACTTCCGCATCAAGAAGGGCATTGGAAGCAATATAAGATTTCTGTGTCTTCTGTGCACTTCCGATTTTCTGTGCGTCTGTCAGCGCAGATTTCAAACTGTTAAGTTTATTGTTTGCGTCAGAGTAAGTCTGATTTGCCGTTGTAAGTTTGGTCTGAGCAGAAGTCAGTGTACTCTGTGCTTTTGTCTGTGCTGTGATTGCATTGTTATATTTGGTAATCTGTGTTTTAACTGTCGCAGGAAGGGTTTTAAGTTCTGCCGTAGTCAGACTAATCTTTTTGCCGTTTTTGATAGCAGTATTAATCTTATTCTGGATAGCAGTACTTACCCGCTTCTTGTTGCTGTTAATCGCAGTTTTCAGTGCTTTGGTTGTGTTGGCGGTTGTGGTCTGGCTGTTCTTAAGGTTCGTCTTAGCTGTGTTTACTGCGTTCTGAGCATTCGTTCTTGCGGTCTTTGCATTATTAACCTGTGTAGTGTAACCTCTAACATCAGCGTTAGTAAATGCATCGACTACGTTTCCGTATGCCCTGGTTGCAGAGCCACCGGAAGAAGTGAGAGAGTAGGCATTCTTCAAGCCGTCAATCGCTGTGGTAAGCCGATTGATTTTCTTCTCTGCCGCTTCGGTCGGCATATTAGCCCAATCAGAGTAAAGCTGTAACTGTTGGTTACGCAGTTCCTGTACCTTCTGTGTAGCTTCGGTATATTTATCGTAGTACTGAAGGTACGTTTCAACTTTCTCTTTATTGGCATCGCTAAGATTTTCAAACTGCCATGCACCTGTCTGTGCTTTGCTAACCAGTGAACCGCTCATGCCTGTGCTTCTGGCAACATTGTCAGCAGCACGTTTGTAGTACATCGCACCCGTAGCATTCGCAGCCATTTCGTCTTTTGTCAGTGACCATTCCTGTGCGAGATAAGTTCTCTTCGTAGCGGAAGAGATGTAGTCATTAATTTTATCCGCAACAGCTTTGGTTTTATTGGCAAAGTAAGTCAGACGGATTGCTACCCAATCATAAAGTTCACCAAGCTTTTTCGCAGATGCCGTTGCCGTATTCTGCGCTTTGGTGTTTGCTTTGGTAGCTGCTGTGTTTGCTTTTGCGGCAGATGTATTTGCATACGTTGAGCCGGACGAGTATGAGGTAGATGAGGACTTGGTAGAAGAGTTAGGTTTCCATGTGAAACCGCCCGTAACCATAGCAGTTCCACTTGCCATAGCTGAACCTCTGCCAAATACCCAACCCCGCTTCAAAAGGGCTTCGGTCTGTTCGTGATTGAATACGATGGCATTACGCTTAAGGTTTACGAATTCTGCACCAGAGTCACCTACGGTATGCCATGTTCCATTAGAAGGATCACATTATATTTTCTCTGGTTCGCTACACCAGAAAGGGATTTTCCCCTCATAGTTTCCTATGAGATTAGACTATATCACTATGTAAAACATCATATAAATTTGCTCAAAATTGCATCAATCTTATTTATTTTCCAGAAAGGAATTCTAAGTAATTCTATTTTATGCTTCTCGCAATATTCATTCTTCATCTTGTCATGTATGGGAGTCATTTCCTGTGAGTGCTTGAAAAATGTGGTTGATCCAAAGTGCTGTCTTCCGTCAAACTCTATAATCTTATTATGCTCTGGAAGATAAAAATCAAATGGAAGAGGTTTTATATCTCTACAATCTGGGAACCAATAATGTTGTTTAAAGCATATATTATTATCCACTAAATATTTCCGTACCTTTGCTTCTCCAACACTTTCAGAATGTTTAGAACATTCTGGACATACTTGCCCACCATGTTGCGTAAATAATACAAAAGATGTGATAAACTCGTTATTACATTTCGGACACAATATCCTTAAATTTTTTTCGTGACCATTAATGTAATCTTCGGGATTCAATAACACTCCACCACACTTTTTTACACCATCCTCTAATTCATCAGTAGACCTTGCGTATATTTTTCTAAGGGTTTCCCTTGCACATTGTGGACATCTCTTTCCCGAAAGTAAATTACCTATTTTCATAGAATGAATGCCATGCTTTGAACATTCAAATTTGATATACGTTTTGTTTGATTTTATCTCATCTTTTTGAGTTAACAGCCTGTAATCATTGTCTTCACACACTTTTATTATTTTTGAGTAATGAGCGTCCTACCTCTTTTTTATGGTAATATCAGCACATTTACACCCTACACATTTTTTGCAAGAATCTTTAAGTATGTTCTTTCTTCCTTTTAGTATACTTCGAAAATCGGCAGAATATGTACTCCCGCAATAATCACATTTTACCTTTATAGTTGCGTGTGATCCTAGTGCTAGGTCTTCTACCTTAACATCAAACTCTTTACCAATCTTGGTAAAGGTATATCCTTTTTCTTCATAGAAACTTTTATTTGTATTTGACCATTTTATCTTTACTATTTGGTTAGGTATTATCATTAGTCTCCTGTTTGTTTTTTTTGAGCAATAAAAAAGACGCTATGCGTCCCTAGATGTTTTACATATTCACCATTTCGGACTATCAATCGCTTATAGTCCTACTTGCTTTCGCAATAGTCGTTGAGCCTTTCCCTGTTCGGGACTTGGTTGCTGATTGCCCAATAACATCAATTTTTAAACCTTCACGCTCATCTATATTTCATGATCACGTTGTGGTTTGATGCTCTCTAAGGGTGTTCCAGCAGTTAAGTGATTTTCAAATATGTGTCACCACATATATGCGCCGATCTTATGACGATTAGTTCACGACCCACTTCTCCGACCAAAGTTTTTCCTGGGTGTTTATTTCCCCAATCTCCGCTTAATTTAGCCGTTCCAGAAGCATAGGCTGTTCCAGAAGCATGAGCAGTGCCATTAAGAGTATCATACCCATTCGCAGGATTACTTGTGGATTTTACAGTTACTGTCCTGTATGTAATCGTTCCCTGTTTATGAAGCAAATCGTAAGGAAGATATACACCAGAAGTATTCGCAACATAGTTAATCTTACCATCCTGCGTTTTTACGGAATTTACATTTACCCCGCTGACATCCGCTTTGTACTTTACAACACCATTGATGTCGGGATTGTATTCCTTGATTGCGTCATCGTTTACTCCTAATGTCGCAAGTACTTCGGGGGTAAGATCTTCAATTGCAGACTCAATCTCTGCAACTCCTGCGTCTTCACTGATGCCGATAGTAGCTTTCACTTCGGGAGCAAGTCCATTAATCTCAGAAACAATGCTGTCAAGTCCTGTCTGTGCACTGGAAGTATCCATACCCAAAGAAGCTTGCATACTTACTTCTGCCTGTTGCGACTTGAACTGCTGAAGGAGTGAGATGGCATTTGCTACCTGTCCGTCCGTAACTTGAGAAGTATCTACACTCATCAGAACAGGAGAGGATAACTCGGCTTTCTTCTGAGCCAGAACTGTCATTACAGTTAAAGCTTCTTCATAATCCTCAGAGTCAGCTTCAAGCGTCAGCATATGTTTGCCAAGTTCGTTCATGTCCGCTTCGACCGCATCGAGAGCATCTTTTGCGGTTGTGCAGGAAGTGTAATCGAGAGAAAGCTTAAGGTTGCTTGCTTGTGCCATCTGCTCGACACCTTTAAAGGCATCGGAAAGCTGAGTAAGCCCGACAACACCTTCGTCAGCCCAGCTAAATGCATCGTGTCCGAAGTAATCCTCTAAGACACCAAACATCGCTTGCATGGTTTCGTCTGTCCAATTGAAAGCTTTGGAAAAGTCTTTCATCGTCTTTCCGGCAGCTATATCAACCGCACCCGTGTCGGGGTCATAATCCATAAGCTGTTTATCGATAGCTTCCTGTATGAATTTATCTCTACCGGATACACCATCAAAATACGTTCCAAGATTTTTCACATAGGATTGAACTGCGTCCTGTCCTTCGGAAGACACTTCATCTGGAACAACGAAGTCAAGAGCCGCTGTGTACTTGTTCGTACCCCATTTCTGGTACTGGTCGCTTTCGGGGTCGAACGTATCTTTAATGGCCTGCATTGCGTTTCCGACATCACTTGCCATATCTCCGCTTTCGGGAGCATTCTGAGCATCGAGCCAAGCTTGGTACGCACCCGTAGCTTCACGAAGAGATTTCGTGTAAAGGTCAAGCTGTGCAGCGTGTTCGGAATAATTCTCGTTCTCTTCCAGTAAGCCAAGAAGTTCCTTCCTAACCTTACTGTAATCAGAACTGTTCACACTCAGCGTTTTGAGTTCTGCTGAAAGTTCTCTGATACGCTTTTCGTTCTTCGCATAGGCTGAGATATCCGCTGCTTTTGCAGCATTATTGAAAGCAATCTGTTCCTCTGCTTTGGCTTTATTCAGTTCTTTAACCTTCTTGGTGTTAAGCTGAATTGTGCCATTGACATACTCAAGAGCAGAAGCGTATTCCTTCATATCCGCATCATCGAAGAATGATGTGTCGAGTGTCTTACCCGTATTAGAAGCAAACGTATTCGCCTTTGAGATTGTCGAAAGAGCAGTATTAACCTTTTCAGCAGTTGATTGCGCTTTAGCTTCCGCTTCATCGAGTTCACCATTAACCCCATCAACAGCATCGGAAACTCCGTCAACTGCACCTCTTCCTGTTGCATCAACAGTAGCAAGTACAGTTTCGCCTGTCTCATCAACAGTTTCAGTTAGAAGAAAACCTTCCTGTGTGAGAAGGTCAACAATATCCTTTACAGAATCGTAACCAACTGATGCTGCTCCACCGACTTCTATATTCGTATCGCTGACAAATTTCTGTATTGCAGAATTAATGTCTTTCAGTGCTTTTCCGTCACTAGAAAACAGACCTTTCTTATTCGCATCTGCAATAGCATCACGAATTCGTGTAACTACAGGACTCTCATCCTTCTGGGCATTTTTCAACTGGTCGATGAAGGCTTTGTCAAGCTGAACTACGTTCTGTCCTCTGCGTCCATCATATTCAGACGAAAGCATCGCTGCGAGGTCTGCGTCAGTGATTCCCATAGAACGCAGATTACTGAAAGTTTTGTATCCTGCGCTGGTCTTATTGTAGATGTGTTCCCCTCTAAAGGTAAGCTTATGTGCCCCTTCTCTGTCAAGCTGACTACCCAATTCGGTAAACATATTCGCATACTGTTTTCCGAAATCTGTTGTCGTATCATTGATCATGGTCTGGATCATATGCTGATAATCGTCAACAGTTTCTCTTGCTTGCTTAAGGGCGGGATAGTTTCCTTCTGCGACAGCTTCATTGTAAGCATTGATTGCTTCTTGATAATCTTCCTGCCAACCTTTTGCAGTATTGCCCTTCTTCGTATTTGTGATAAGACTAGTAGCGGTGTAAGTGGTTTCATCCATTACCGCTCTGAGTTCTTCCCCTATCCGTGCCGCTGAACCATAGCGATCTTCGATTTCCTTCGCACCTTCAAGAGATTGTCCAAGGTCTGCGATAATCTGCTCAAGTTTGGTATAAGCATTTTCATCGTTGATAGTGCTTTGCAATTCGACAAAATCATCGATTAATGCCTGGATGTCTTCCTGTGCTTCCGTTGAATCACCGGAATACTCAATCTGGAAACGCTCGGTTGTACCATTACCAGCACGGACAGATTTGAAGTTAGGATTATTTGCGAGAACATCCTTAACCATCTGCTCTACAGGTTGATTACCAAAACCATACATACCCGTCTGGGCAACTACCGATTTATTAGTAAGTTCGATAGCATTCTCGTCACTTCTGGCATTCCCGTAAGAGCCATACCATTTCTTCTCAGCTTCTTTATATCCGGCATAGTTCTGGAAATACTGGTTCTTCGCTTCTTCTCTGGATGCCTGTCTGATTTTGGAAATCTGGTCATCGAGATTGCCAGTAACAAGGCTAATCGCACCCGCTAATCCATTATAAGACTCAGTAAGAGAATTCTGGATTTCCAGAAGTTCGCTTTCCGCTTCATATGCCTGTGTTGCGCTTGTATTCGGATCATCCAAAACTGCACGAAGGGCTTTGATTTTTTCGATAGCCTGTTCGGTGTCTTCATACTCCTGTTGCCAAGCAAGTCCCGCTTCTTCCGCTGCGTCTACCTGTTTTATCTTGATTTCATCAAGACTATTTTTAACTCCAACAATTATCGCTGCGAATGCCGTAGCAGCCGTAGCGGCTAATAAGAAGGGATGTGCTAAAGCAAAACCTTTAATGGCAGTGCCAATTCCAGCCAAAGAGAATCCTACATTCTTTCCTGCGTCAGCAACATGAGTCAGCCCAAGAGCAGCTTTAGCGGCGGCATCGTCAATTCCGTCAATCTGAGTTAAGATGCTTACCTTGAAATCATCAGAAAGATTAGGAATCTTTTGGAGTTCCTTAACGAGAACAGGAATACTACCAGTACCTACTTTACCCGCAGATGCGAGAGC
>AUXO016628300.1_pt1 | contig 23039 bp, 24 predicted proteins | sample 768731 | NCBI WGS metagenome assembly AUXO01 (sample SAMN02715735, study PRJNA202380) | gut metagenome | biome: sheep rumen | host: Ovis aries | place: New Zealand: Palmerston North | reverse complement strand
GCCCGGACAACTGATTTCCAATTCACCGGACAGGCGCTTTCAGCGCACCGGAATATCCAATCTCCACATCTTTAAATTTACTGGTATAACAATCATTAACGCATATGCAGTAAACGGAAAGCTCCTTTTTTCCACTATCAAATCATCGCAGGCTTTTTTTATATACCTTTTTCTTTCTGCTTCTCTTTTGCCTGCAATGATCATTCGTTTTGTATTTGAATAGACATCTCTATAACAGCAGAAATCCATTCCCTGCTCAATTAATTTTCTTTCATACGCAGATAGATGACTTATCTCCAATTCTTTTTCATAGTCTTCTCTTGCAACCTTAAACTGCTATTCCATATTTCGGTTTCTTTTTCTGGACAGAGAGTTTTCATTGTCTACAGTAACTATGTAGACCGGCTCAGAGGAAACACGAATACTGTTAATATTCATTGAATATTTGATATTAAAAGCCTTATCTTCAGCGATTGAAACATGTGGCGTAAAGTTAATCTTATTTTCTTGAATAATAGACCGTTTATCTAGATGAAAGTAAGTCCTCAATCGTCAGTACCTTATGTTCTTACTCCATTCATTCTTGAGATAATGGTACGTATCTTTATTCACCATCTCACGAATCGTGTAATTTGATCGATCCGGGAGTATTATCTTACGAAAGAGTATTTGTCTCATTTTTATTAATTGCCCATGATTTGTGTTTTCTACCTACTAGAAAAGGCGCAAATCTGTTAAGTAATAATATTATCGGTATCTCTATTATGCATACACATAAGAATGTAATCATTCCTTTTACCAAATCGGTTTTAACGAAATCGGTAATCCCTACATAGTGGCCAATTGACACATAAAATGCATTATGTGTACCATAGATTATAAGGGTATTTCTGCCAATCCATTGAACCCATTCCGGTAATTCCAATTGTCCGGCCTGAACTACAAGCAATGTACCTGAAGTTATACCAATTAGCGCTAGAATAGGATTTCCAAAATCCATACCTCTAATTCCACCAATCGGTATCATAATCAATGAGACTGCTAAAGTAATCACAAATGCTGGTATTATATAGCGTTTCTTGCATAACTCGCTATAATATCGACTTTGCTTGATTGTATACCCGAAGAAAATAAGACCTGTCGCAAAAAGAATTCTCGCAAATGCAAATATGTACCTATTTTCTGCACAACTAAGTAAGGCTCCGATAACCAGATAAAAAAGAATTACTACATCATTCCTATGTTTCCAATATTTAAAGGTTATCCAAATTAAAAGTTGCGCCCAAAACAAGGTAAACAGGAACCAATTAACTCCATTGTTAAAGTTCAAGGTTACAGTATTATAAATAATGCCCTTTATATTTTGTCCAAACCCATATCTTATCAGATACGTAATCCATCCATATGCTTCAAAAAACAGGAAAGGAATTCCCATCGTGTAAATTCTTAATTTTGCAAACTCTGCAAATGGCTTCCGAATAGATATTGATTCAGATAACTGGATTCCATTAATCATAAAAAACGCTCCCATATGAAACGTATATATGAAATCATGTACATACCCTGCCTGCCATATATGTGCAATTACCATCATTATTATTAGAAATGCTTTTGCATTATCAAGATATTGTAATCTTTCTTTTCCCATATGTCTTCTCTAGCGCTTTCCATACCTCTACTCATAACAGTTCTGGCATTCACTGGAGATGGTAGTCTCCCACCACTCTTTGTTATTTAGATACCACTGAATGGTCTTCTTAATACCCTCTGCAAATCTGGTCTCAAGCTCGCTGTGAATCTTAATCTGAGCGATTATTACATAGCGTATGCTATGACCGATACGGTCTGTTACATAAGCGATCAGACTTTCTGTCTTTACTCCATGCTATAAATATTTTCGAATATCTTCACGGTATTTCAAATTCAAATATATCTGTCTTATTCCAGGGGTTCGAGCCATTCTGAACATACAGTACTTTATATACCCCGTTTTACGTAGTCTCTTGTATTCTTCCAGAGGATTATCGTTTAACGCTTCATAAATATGCATCGCGTCATTCGTTTTCCAAAACAAGTCTATATCAGGAATAACACTTTTCAACTCAGTACATTTATCTATTTGAGAGAAAATTTCATCCACATTAATTCTAAATGCAGCTGCATTTTTTACATATTCCATTGCAAGAGAAAAAATCATCCCCTCGCAATCATAGTAATCCTTCTTATTCTTGCATTTGTCACGGCACCAATGCCACGCAGGTATTGTATCTGTAAAGATATGATCTACTTTGTATGAGTGAAGTGCTGAACTGATGTTATTTCTGTAAATAAACCAATACTTATCTATTATCAACAAAGTCTTTGCTGCTCTAGTCACCAAAAACTGAAATGTAGTATCTTCGGCATACCTAATACCTTTGGGAAATCTAATATTTCCAATTAATTCCTTTTTATATATGAGCGAACACGGATGTCTGTTAATCACTTCTCTATTATAACCTTGATCTTCTCGAGCATATACTCCCCCTTTTCTTCGTTCATATCGACCTTTTCGAATGTTATCATTTCCATAAATGTATCCAAATCCAATGATATCAAACCTTTGAGATTCTAATATTTCTTTTAATTCATTATCATATGCAGCTTTACACAAGTGATCATCTGCATCCAAAAAAGCTATATACTGGCCTTTCGCATGCTCAATACCCACATTTCTTGCGTTTGCAACTCCTTGATTTTTTATATGTATCGCATGGAAATTAGCATTATTTCGTTCATAATTGTCTATAATCATAGAACTTCTATCTGTAGAACCATCATCCATACAAATAATTTCATAATCATCAGCAGGCTGTGATAATATAGAATTTAATGAATCTTCTAAATATTTATCTCCGTTATAAACAGGAACAATAAACGATAATAACATTATAGTCACTTCCAATCATCTTATAACTTGTTATTCTCAAACATAAGTAGAATCGATATAGGATAATAGATTAATATTTTGTTATAAATCGGTAAAAGATTCTTACTGGTAACCATTGTAAGCGGATATGAACGAGTACCGGAACCTCCCGCAAAAAGAATTTCCTTCATCTTTTATACCACCCTTTTTACAGCAACATCTTGATATTTAGTATGTCCCCACCATTGTGGAAGCCAGTCCAAATCCTTTTCATTTCTCTTAACCAATTCAATGATTGGTGCGCCTTCAACACGATCAACAAAATCCTGTATACCAAAATCATTTGACTCGAATGCTAACATGTCAAATCGATAGTTGCCTGGGACCATATTTTCCGTTGAAAATTTCAAATCTAATTCAATTAAATCACCTTTTGTTGCCTTAATAATCCCATCTGAAAACATCGTACCCGCAATAGTATTATCGGATGCAATTATTTCAAATCTCAATTTCATATTATCAAATGAATCATTAGCTTTGCATTTTAGTTTTGCATGAATTTTGTCCCCGACTTTTAGTGTTTTGGCAGGATTTTCCATCAAATCCATAGTAAGGAACTCTAACTTCAAGCTGCGTACTAATGGTCTTTTTATTTGCGTAAAATCATAATGATATTCCATCTTTGCAGCGCAATCAGCATAAATGCCAATTGCAGTATCAACATCTCCATCATAAATCAATTTCCCATGATCAAAAACAACACATCTTGTGCAAAGTTGGCGAATAGTATTCATATTATGACTTACATATAACACTGTTCTACCATCATTGTTTGCTGCATCGCCCATTTTTCCCAAGCATTTCTGCTGGAACTTCATGTCTCCAACCGCAAGCACTTCATCCATAACCATAATTTCACTATCCAAATGTGCTGCAACTGCAAAAGCAAGCTTAACATACATACCAGAAGAATATCTCTTCACAGGTGTGTCAATAAACTTTTCCATTTCAGCAAAATCAACAATTTCATCGAACTTTTTTGTTATTTCTGCTTTAGTCATTCCAAGTATAGCTCCATTCATATATACATTCTCACGACCTGTTAATTCTGGATGAAAACCAGTTCCTACTTCAAGCATAGATGCGATTCGGCCATTGAATGAAATACTCCCCTTTGTAGGTGCAGTAACCCGGGATAACAACTTTAATAAAGTGGATTTTCCAGCACCATTATGACCAATGATTCCTAGTGCCTCACCTTTTTTCACCTTAAAACTCACATCATTCAGAGCCAGAAAAGTTTCATTTCCGTTATACTGTGCATGTTCCAATAAAATATTTGGATCGTCTTTTCCTCTTATTTTTGCCCACCATGATTGTAGATCTCCTCGTAAGGTTCCTCCGCCAATCGTTCCTAAACGATATTCTTTCGAAACATGCTCTATCTTAATTGCTAAATCATTCATATTTACACCTTATACAGTATCCATAAAAGTTTTCTCAACACGACTAAACAGAACAATCCCAATAAACAATATAAGAATTGTTACAATCCAGCTAAAGAAATAGCTTTTTAAATCAAACATGCCAATTCCCAAAAAAGCTTTTCTAAACATATTAATTATTGGAGTCATTGGATTAAGCATATATAATTTCATATGTCTTTGGGGAATAATCCCAATATCATATGCAACCGGAGTTCCATACATCCAAAGCTGTACTCCAAATCCAACGAGCATTTTTAAATCTCTATACTTAGTAGTTAAAGCAGAAATTATTACACCTGTTCCAAGACTTAACATTGCCATATGTAGAAGAAGTATTGGCAGCAAAAATACATACATAGTAGGTGTAACCGAACCTTCTATAACATAAACTACCAATACGATAGCAAATAACAGAAACTGTATTGCAAACGATATTAAATTTGTCAACACTGTAGAAATGGGCATTACAATTCTCGGAAAATAAACTTTCCCCAAAATAGCTGCATTTCCTGTAAATGTATCGGCAGTTTGAGTTAAACATGTCGAAAAATAGGTCCAGGCAACAGTTCCACTAAGGTAAAATAAAAATGACGGAACTTCATCTGCCGCAAGCCCTGCAATATTTCCAAACACAATTGTAAAAACGATCGTTGTTAATAATGGCTGGATTATCGCCCACGCCGGACCTAAAATTGTCTGCTTATAATGAGATACAAAATTTCTCCTCACAAACAAAAAAATCAAATCCCTGTAGTCCCACACTTCTTTTAAGTCAATATCTAACCATCCTGTTTTAGGACCTATTACTGTTGTAAATTTGCTACTATCCATATTCTTTCCTTTATTTCACCAGTTCTCGTAAAAAACCATTCAATCTTTTTTGATTTATAGTGTTTCGACGATAATTCGTTAAAATCAATTTAAGCATATTTATTTTGATTTTGGCGATTTCGATAACTGGATAATGATTCTTTTTAAGTATATTTATGCACAACAAGCAGTCATCTAAATATTTAACAATTGCAGAACTATACACACTTCTGTCTATATCACGAGCTTTTCTTATTAAAATCCTGCTACTTTCAAGCCCAAGTAAAGCTACGCTGTTTTCATCAGAACGTGTCGCACTGCTGTTTCTTTCCAATACATTGTATAATGCTTTATCTAACTTTATTGCGCTGGAGATATTCTCTATTGCATCAAACAAGAAAATACGATCCTCCTGTATGCGCAATGTCTGGTTAAATCTGATTTCTTCTATAGATACCTTTTTAAAAAGTTTATTACAGCATCCTCCACCTATTGGATTAGGATAACCAAATATACAATCATATAAATCATTCTGGGTTAATAGACCAGAAATCGTATTCTGCCCTGTTTTGAGAAAAGTATTATCCTCATCAAAATAATTAACAGAACAAACAACTAATTCACATTTTGATTCTTCAGCTGTTTGAATCATATCTTCAAACATCGTTTTTTCAATCCAATCATCAGAATCAATAAACGCAATATATTTTCCTTTGGAAATACTTAACGCCAGATTACGTGTAGCACTTACTCCCTTGTTGGATTGATGAATAACACATATTCTGTCATCTTTTTCTGCGTATTCATCACAAATCTCGCCACTACGATCTTTTGACCCATCATTAATCAATATAAGTTCATAATCTGTAAACGACTGTGATAAAATACTTTCAATACACTTTGATATATATTGTTCAACATTGTATACGGGTACAATGATTGATAGTTTTGGCATTATTTCTGTTTCCTTCCCAAAACCTTTTTCTTGACAGTTCCACACCCCCAGACAAACGTCCACCATACAAGAGGCCAATGTTTCTTGCGCTGATTCCAGATTTCAGCAGCCTTCGCCTTATCCTCGAGCTTATGACTCTTCTTCGCAATCCAAAACGCTTCTGCAAAAAGCATTCCTCTGACCTTATAGAATTTCGTGCAATTACGCTTCAGTACCTTCTCTATGTACTCTTCATGACATGCATACATATACGCATCGGATACTTTATGATCTTCTCTCGCATACTTTGACTGGTAATTGGTGCCGTTCTTTTCAACAATTGTCCTATGATGACTTACAAGACGAGGATCCACGTATACTTTTCCCTTTCCGTAAAGCATCAGAGCAAGTGATTGATCCCAGACCATCTTATGCGCCTTCCAAAATACATCCAGTTCTTCTTCCGGTGAATTCTTAAAGAAATTGCGGAAGAAAGCAGTATCTGTACTATTCGGAAGTCTGTCAAAGAAATGATAATTCAAAAAATCCTTATATTCAAACACCATTGGTTTCTGAATGTTTCTTCGTACCTTCTGAATAGATTCTGTGGTGCTCAGTTCACACCAGGAATTACAATACATTCCCACATATTGCGGATGTACCTCCATGAAATCATACTGATACTGGAGTTTATCATCCACTTCCCACCAGTCATCCCCTTCCAGGATGGCAATGTATTTTCCACGGCATTGTTTCAAAACACCGTACATATTCTTGCTGCCACCCACATTGGTATCACGGAATGACAGCACCATCTTGTCCGGATATCGCTTCTGATAATCAAGAAGAATTTCTCTGGAATTATCCGGTGAATGATCATCATCAACCACGATTTCATATTTAAAATTTGTCTTCTGCATCAAGATGCTATCCAGAAGCTGCGGCAGATATCTTTGCATATTATATGTGATAACAGCAACGCTAACAGCTATCTTCTTTTTTTCAGGCATTTTTTATCTCTCCGAAATACTTCTCCGCTGATATATCATACCAGTTGAGGTCTTTCCATTCTCCACGAATTTCAATTGCATGTTCTTCACAATACTTAAACCGAAAACCAACTTTTTTATAAAATGCATTTGCACGTTCATTAATAGCAAGAACGTTAAGATATATGCTTTCCAGTTTTATTTGTTCAAAAGCAATTTCCAGGATTTGCTTAGTAGCCTTCCATGCATTTCCCGTACCATGAGAGCATTTCCTCGTACAAATCGCATACTCTGCTCTTTTGTTAATCATGTCAATCTCTTTAAGACTAATCGTTCCCAAATAATTGTCATTCTCATCTACAATTGCGTAATGTAGATTTTTAGGGATTGATTTTGCGGATCTGATAAACTCTTCGCAAGACTCTCTAGTAATATTTGATGGATCGAATCTAAAAAAGCAGGTTATTGAAGGATCTTTCATCCACTCAAGCATACCATCAGCGTCTTTATTTTCGAGAAATCTTAACTTTATATTCATTATAATTCTCCACTAAAGCTATTTAATGCATCAATAACATACTGAATTTCTTCATCGGTCATGCCATAATACATTGGAAGACTAAGTTCGGTTCTGCTGATTTCTTCAGCAACGGGAAAATCGCCTTCTTTATACCCCAAATCCTTATAACATTTCTGGAGATGAATCGGAATCGGATAGTGTTTATTAGTACCAATGTGAAGCTTATTTAGATATTCTTCAAGTAAATCTCGTTTTTCACATCTGATTGCGAAAACATGCCATACAACTTCACAGTTCTCAGAAACATATGGGAGGATTATTTTTGGATTATTTACTTCGTCCAAATAGCGAGCTGCAATATCACAACGTGCCGAATTCATTCTGTCTAAATGCTCTAATTTTGCACTTAAAAATGCCGCCTGCATTTCATCCAGTCTTGTATTATTTCCTTTATATATATGATGATATTTATAATCGGAACCATAATTTCCTAATGCTCGAATTTTTTCAGCTAATTCGCCACTATTTGTAACGACAGCACCGGCGTCTCCCAAGGCCCCAAGGTTCTTTCCTGGGTAAAAGCTAAAACCAGATGCAATGCCAAAAGAACCTATTCTTTTGCCCTTATATTTTGCTCCATGTGCTTGTGCACAGTCTTCAATAACATAAAGATGATGTTTCTCCGCAATATCGAGAATTGGATCCATATCGCATGGCTGTCCATACAGATGGACCGGCATTATCGCTTTTGTTTTAGCAGTAATTTTAGCTTCAATTCTTGCAGGATCAATGTTAAAAGTTCTAATATCCGGTTCTACAAACACAGGTGTCGCTCCAACATAGGTAACCGCTAAAGCTGTAGCTATATATGTATTCGAAGGGACTATCACTTCATCCCCTATTCCTATGTCAATTGCTTTAAGGGACAGCATCAAAGCATCAAGACCATTACCCACACCTACACACTTTGTGCATCCGCAATACTTTGCGAAAGCATTTTCAAATTTAGCATCTTCATTGCCGGCAATGTACCAACTTGAAGAGTAAACTCTCTCAAAGGCCCCACGCAAATCATTATCCAGTTCTATCTCCATCGGTTGGAAGCTAACGAAAGGAATATTCATTACTTCTTACCTCCATTTTGAGCTATATATTTAATAAATTCATCATAGTCCCGTATATAGTCATTTTCATCATAAAGCTCTGATGCCAATACCATTAAGACGGCATCCTCTGAGAAATCAAACATTTCACGCCACATATCATTGGCCACATAAAGTCCCTCGTATGGCTTCTCTAAGGGCACGATTTTTTCTTCTTTCCCATTTTTTAATCTGATTTTACATGTTCCATGAATGCAGATCAGAATCTGTTCAAGCTTCTTATGAGCATGGAATCCTCTGGTAACATCTTTTGCGGTATCATACATATAATACACTCGCTTAATTTTGAACGGAATATCTTTGAATTCCTCCAAAGCAACTAATTGTCCTCTTTCATCGCCATGAGGCTGAAAGACGTACTTAATCACCTGCATTATATATACCCTCCACTAGTCTTCCGGTATCGGATCTGTACCATATTTCCCCAACTCAAAAATGTATCTATAATCAAACCGCAAAGCATTTAAGTACAGAACTGCTGTTGTTCCACCACAAGCACCACCTATAAAGTATTTACACTTTGATACTAGATTTATAGACGATATATATTCTATTCCAATCAAATATTCATTATTCATTCGATCAAACATATCACCCACAATATCTGTACCATCAATGTTGTACTTAGAATAATCAACATTTGTTTCATCATAATAAACTCTTTTGTTTATAATAACTCGTCCTGGAAAGCGCTTCTTTAGATAATTGACAATGCTTTTCTCATCAGATGCGACATAAACGAATTCTGACTTAGTATCTTCAAGCACCTCTTCAATCTTATTTCCAAGCATTTTCATAGTAGGTTGAATCGGGTGCCCAGTTGCTTGTCCTTTTGTGTATGTGGTACCTCTGTAAATAACGCCAATAGTTTTTTCAGGGGACAGAAGAATTTCCTTTTCTTCATTTTCAATATACTCTTTTGCAATATTCGAAAAACGAATATACCTTTTATATAGAACACTCCACATTTTTATTTCTTTGTCAGACATAAGTGGACAGCTATTCGGCATCCATCGATACCATAAATATGAAGGGCAATGAATTACAGATCCCTCTCCAATATCTTTAATCCCGTAACCCATTGGTTGCTGAAAAAAACTCTCCCATGAATTAAACTCTTTTCCCTTTTGGTCTTTTGGAATATATATATTGTCATATGTCTGCATGTCAATTACCGGAATATAACCTTTTGCAACCGCATATGCAATATGTGGTAAGAAACAATTTATATACCCAAAAATCCCAACCTTTGTATTCTCTTGAGCAATAACATAAAACACTTTATCGCATTCTTTTGCTTTTCCGTCTAGCTCTCTTATTTTTGTATCCAGATATTCACCATCTAAAAGCCTATTGATAACTTCTTTATATTCATTATTTATATTCATTATCTGGTTGTACTCTGCTTTTCTTCTGGCTTTTTGTATGATATTACCAATAAACGTCTTTTTAATTGTCTTTTTAATATTCATATCTATATATACGAAAACGTACATTCCTCCAACATATGCCCATAATTTGTCAGCCTGCCATCTGCGGTTACTTTTTCTTTATTTCCAAATTTCCAGGATAATTTGTACAGGAAAGTGTCTCCTTCTGTATATCGTTTGAATGCTTCTTCATCATAGGGCTGTCCCATCACATTAATCAATTCATTGCGCAGAAGATTATTATCCGGATTTGCATCGATCACTTCCTTTACACATGGTATCGTTCTGTATGCAAGTTCGAAAAGGTAATCCATCATCAGATAATCGATGGCCTTATCGCATTTCTGCCAGTATTCCTTCAGGCAGTCGCGTACAAACGGGAATAATGGAAATTCCTTATTTCCGCCCATGACATAACCGACCCATCTGGATCTTGACATCAGAAGTTTTCTCTGGTTTTCTGCTTTGCAGATAAAAAACGGAGTTCGAAGGAAATTTTCATCCTTATCCTGGGACCACCATACAGTAGCTCCAGTAAAGAATCCACCCTCCTCAGCCATAATGGACATTACCATAAAATCACAGATATGCTGCAATGCAATTTTTCCATCTTTATGTTTTTGCAGTATATACTCTGGAATTTCAAAATATTCTCTATAATTATCTTTAGAGAGCGTAATTACATTCTGTCCTGTATGTCTGCGTGCACTGTCGATACACATTTTAAAGAGTTTGTCAGCCTGTTCTTCCCCCTGCCACCACATGCTCCAAACCTTTGTTTCGGTATTCGGTGAATGAAGGTTTTCAGGTGCAGACACATTCTGATACTTTGCAATCGTATCGCAGCAGGTTTTCTGCATGAAGTCAAGGATATACTCATGCTTTCGCATGGCAAGCCGATCAATTTCATCATCCGATTTCTTAAGCAGCAGTCCCCAGTCCAGATCACTGCAGATCTTTGCATATTCCTTTGACCAATAAGAGTTATCCTTATACTCTGCATTATGCTTATCCAGCCATCGTTTATATTTCTTTAAATGTCTGATATTAAATCCCATTAAACGGTATCCTTCCAATAAACTTCATGATTGTGTACTGATGGATATTGCGGCAGATTATGATAGCATTTCGGATCATTTACATGTGGTCCATAAAAGATTTCCATGTGTTTTCGATATTCAGCCGGTGCGGAAATCCTGTGGCCTTCAAATTCGAGCGTAAACCCAGGCATCAGCCATTCCTTTGCAAAACGTTCCTTGATTGGATTTCCTTCAATTAATAATCCCACATATTTGCATTGATCATAATCATATTTTTCTGCTTCTCTTGTCAGTTTCTGATAGAGACCATAAGGTGAATAAACCAAAGAGTATGCATAGCCTTTTATTTTAGTAAAAAAAGACGCAGATTTCTTAAGTTTTGTAAAATGCTCCAAAGAATAGTGATATAAGGAATTTAGTTTCTGCAGTTTAGCCAGATGCCTGCTGCACTCTTCCGGATCATTAGGATATCCGTCCATCGGAAAAACATCCAGATATACGCCTGTATGCTTTTTCTGATTCCCATTATGTTCGATTAACACCGTCCGATCATCAATCAGTTTCAGCATCGTATAATCATAATGCTCTTTCGATGGTGCATCCAAACGTATATACTCCGGGAAAACTGCCTGCAGTGTCAACAGCTTATTGTAATCCTTCCGCGGCATCTTCAGATCAATATCATCGTCCCAGGGAATAAATCCCTCGTAACACATAGCTCCCAGAAGAGTTCCTCCGTCCATGTAATACTGAAGATTGAACTTCTTGCATACTTTATCCAGTTCTAACAGCAAATTCAATTCAATCTGCTGCATCTCTTTCAGTGAAATCTCTCGCATATCTTTATCTATGCTCTCCCGATGATTTTTTTTATCAGTTTCTTGACCTTCGCCTTATGCTTATGCTTTCTAAAACTTCTACGTATAACATCAAACTTACCGCTTTCAATCTGTTCAAGAAGCCACTCATTTCTTTTAGTTAACGTAATTTTTTGATTATTCCAATAGGTTTTTTCTTTTAAGAGCTGCACATAAGCTTTTACATCTCTCTCATCAAAAACGTTATCTGACATGTGCCGGGAAAGCAATTGCAGCGCCAGGTCAATACCAGTCGCATATACTTCCACACTAACATCTGCACAATTACCCGCCAAAGAATCTATCGAGGATAAAAGCCGGATCATATTTTCCTGCAGTTGTTCCAGATTTCTGGTTCTATTATTGATATGGAGATGATCCAGATCATGCCTGTAATGGTATAACGGCTGATTGATAAAAGATATTTCTTTTATATATTTCATATAACGAAGAACGAAATCCATATCCTCATACAAAGTCATTCCCTCCTGAAACCGAAGCTGATGCTTTTCGATGATGTCAGAACGGAAAACTTTATTACAGGCACTGGACAGAGCATTGTCCTCAAAATACTCCTGAAAATTGTCCAGAATCATCTGTATTTCCACTTTTCCACAATGCTTACAGCTCAATATCTGTGACTTTTGCAATGTGCCGCTTCGATAGAAATCGAAACTTATACCATAAACCGCCATATCAGAGGGGGCGTTTTCCTCATTTTTTTCAATAAACGAAAAAAAATCCTCCGCAACCGTGTCATCTCCATCTAGGAAGATTAAATATTCGCCTGTAGCTTTTTCGATACCGACATTCCGAGCAGAAGCAGCGCCTCCATTTCCCTTGTGGAAAACAGATATACGAGAACATGCACTTGCTAATTGATCAGCAATCTTCCCACTGTCATCGGGAGTTCCATCATCGATCAGTAGAATCTCCACATTTTCTCCCATTTGATTTCTGACTGACGATACACACTTTTCCAAATATTCTGCACAATTATAAACCGGAATGATAATACTATATTTCATCATATGATTAGTTCCATTATCAAGTTTCATACAATGCATATGGATCTATTTGCCAAAAGAATTTGAAACTATGAAGCAAAGTAGAAGACGACTCAACATAGCTATGGTAATACCACAGTGAAAAAACAGTAATTGCAAACCCGATAATAACATATGATTCTTTCGTAAAGTATCGAATCTCATCTTTTCGATTCGGTTCCAGTTTTGCCTGATGATAACCGGGTTCCATGACCATAGAAAGGAAAAGCACTACAAACTGATAATAATAATCTGCAAGCCTGGAAAAAACGTTATTATACATGGAAAACACCTGTATAATTGCAGCCATGACCATGATATTAAATACTTGTATAAAGTGACTATCTTTCCTTCTGAGCGGTCGCATCACAACGCCAAAAGCCATAATAAAAATCATCATCAGAGTTCTTCCGCCAACATGGAAAGTTACGGCTACGATCTCTTCATCTTCATAATAGGCTTCTGACAGCCAAGAGACAATCGTTCCATGATACAAAAAAACAAGTACTACAATCGCTGCCAAAACACCAATATATAACTTATCTACCCGTTTCTTCGCAATCGGATATGCGGCAAGAAAAATTGCAGCCGGGGCATGAAAGATAAATGCTATAAAAACCCAGAATATAAACATTATGAGCTTATTCTCTAGCAGAGCCATCATCGCTAAAATGATAAATCCCATAGCAATCGTCTGCTTTAAACCACTATAGGTAAATATATAAAAGCCCATTGATATAAAAATCAAATAACTCATATATGGGACCGGACAATATCGATATACCATCATTCCAAGACATACTGCAAAAAAGGCAGCAATGATGAATATACAAACATCATATGAAATTCCTATGCTTCCTGCCCCACGAAAAAACAAACGGATACCAATATTTGACCACTTATCAAACACATAATCTTTCCATTCAGAAGAATTACAGTTCCTGTATAAAGTATAGTATTTGATCAGATCACCTAACCACCAGCTGCGAAAACCACTGAAGCAGGCTAATATGACAGTAATTGAACCGACGCAGAGTCTCTTATTTGCTTTTGTATCTTCTGATATTGTGTATAACAATGAAATCCCCATTATTACTAACAGCAATACGATTTGTATATTCAAATTACCATCTCCTTATTCAGATTGTTTCTATCATCTGATAAAACTTCTCCAGTGCTTTAATACTGCCATTCATTTCCAAACTACAATTTTCCTTCAGTGTCTGTTGAAGTGTTTTGTCATTTAGCAGTCTTTGGATTCCATCCGCAATTTGCTCTGGTTCCATCCCTACAATAATTCCTGTCTTACCATCGACAATCTGATCATCTACAGATGGATAATTCGTTACCACAATCGGTTTTGCAAGGATTTTTGCCTCATCAAGCACAATGGATTTTCCCTCTCTCCAAGATGGTTGAACGATTAAATTCGCTGCAAGCATATAGGGATAGGGATTGGTAACCATTCCTTCCAGAATAAAGTAATCTTCCAGGCTATGCTCCGTGATATATTTCTGAATTTCCTCTTTCATGTTTCCCTGACCAAATACATGCCAGCAGAATTCTATTCCTTTATTTCTCAGTTCATCCGCAGCTTTAACTGCAATATCAAAGCCTTTTGGATACTCCAGTCTTCCCACCGAAACCAGCTGAGGTAACTTCATATTCCAATCTATCTCAACAGACTCTCCTGCCCTCTTATGTACTTCTTCAGGCAGTACAATATTCTCAATGACACGAGTTTTCTGGCTCATCGAAGGGCAATTCTTTATAAAAGCTTCTTTGCATATCTCCGATATTGTGGCAACCCGGTCAAATCCTGCATAGTAGTGAACTTCATCCTCTGACATCGTCTGATTCGTCATATCCGTATGAATCCATCCGATTTTTCTGTCAGCATCTATTTTATCGATCACAAAGAAATCCGTAAATCCTTCGAGAAATCCAACCGCCACATCATAATGTCCCTGAACTTTGGAAATATGCTTTTTTATGATATTCCAGCTGAACTGATTCCGATGAAGTTTTGAATTCATAGTAATCCAGAATCTGTCAAAAGCCGCAAGCAGATGACCTGTTTTAATTACATCTGGAAGATAGTTTCTCATTTCCAGTGTCATACCTCTGGTTACCGGATCTGCTATCATGATATGCACATACTCAGGTACTTCCGATTGAAGAACCCCGCCATTTTCAAACAAAAACAAGGTTGTCTCATAACGATCAGGATCTAAAGCTTTCAATAGTGAAACCAACGCTTTTTCAGCACCGCCCATCCGGAGAGTCGGAATTACAAAAATGATTTTTTTCATTCTTTTACTTTCTCCTTCGAATCAGGTGTGCCGGATTACCTGCTACAATACTATATGGTTCAATGTCCTTTGTAACAACCGAACCTGCCCCTATTACACTTCCCTTACCCACATGAACACCCGGAAGAATAATCACACGTGAACCAATCCAGACATCATTGCCAATCACAATCGGATCTGGTTCTGAAGCATTCTGCTTCCACATAGAAATATCCGTTCTGTCCATTCCATGATTTGTAGTATACATCATACAATCCGGTCCCATCATAACATCTTTCCCTATCGTAACATATGGAGCAATCTGAGCATTAACACCAATTCCCGAATTATCGCCTAACGAAATATCCTGACTAAAATGAGCACCTCTTTCTATATTCACATTTTTTCCACATTCACGTAAAATAAGCTTTCCGCAAAAAGCTCTCACTTTTTTACTGCCAAAGCTAAATCTGCTGTCAGACAAAGGCATTCTCTTGCCCAATAGTTCATATATAATCTTACCAATTGCCACCTTTGCCTTCATCGGTTCATCCTTTCCGTTCACTCAACATCATCGTAGAGTTGATAAATTTTTTGGAGCATTCCTGACGTGTCAAATCCCATATCATACATTTGTCTGGAATATTTAACAGGTTCTTTTCTTCTTGCCTTCACTATAGAATCCACCCAAATACCTTTCCTTTCGAGGGAGCAGCTCTGAATAAGATCCGTTAAATACACATCCTTAGGTATCTTGTCCGAGATAATACAAGGCAATCCGCAAGTCTGTGCTTCGACCAAAGCAAGAGGCATTCCTTCATATAAAGAGGGGAATGCAAACACATCCATTGCGCTCATGTATTCACCGACGTTTTTCACATTACCTGTAAAGATAACTCGATTCCGCATTCCTAGTTCTTCTGCTTTCTTCTCAAGCATCTCTCGGTCTTTCCCATCCCCCAGCAAAAGTAATAGGGTATTTGGTATTTGCTTACATATTTCAGGCATAATCTGTATAAGAAATACCTGATTTTTTACAGTTGCTAAATGTCCCACATGACCAATCACAAATGCATCGTCCATATGATATTGGCTTCGGATTTTTCTTCTGCTGGCTTCCGAAAACGTAAACTCAGATAATTCAATTCCATTGTAAATAAGAGTTCCTCTTTTCTCGAAAACCTCTTTTCCATAAAGCCAAGCGCCAGCTCCGGCTCCACAGGCAACCAGTTGCGTAGAATATCGATTAATCAACCTGCGCATCGTATTCTCATACCTATTCTTAAGGAATCCACGATGCTCAGGTCCTTTGATACTGTGAGAATGAGAAATCCTTACCGGAATCCCCATGTATCTACTAATCATCATAATCCATCCGGAATTAAACATCGTATGAGAATGAATAATATCAATTGATTCCGCTTTCAAAAGTCTATAAATATTTATGCAGTAACTAATATATCCATAAGAAGGCGGAGCCATATGATGGATTTTACAGCCAGCATCTATCAGTTCCTCTTCATACGATCCGATTTCATCAGTAAAAACCAGATAATGGATATTATACTTACTTTTGTCAGCATAATATCCTATGTCTCTGCCGATTTTCTCGGCACCTCCAATTTTTAACTTTCCGATAATAATCAGTACATTTTTCATTCTATTGATTCCTTTTTTTATCACCCTTGCCGGGACTCCTGCCACTATACAATCTGACGGTATGTCTTTAGTGACAACAGCATTAGCACCAATTATTACATTACTACCGATTGTTACATTACCGATGACCTTACTACCAACACCAAATTTTACATTGTCGCCAACATGAGCGCCAACACTATCCCCAACCGATTTTTTCCCAAACGCAACTCCGGGACGTATACAATAATTCTCTCCGATTGTTGTATTTCTCTAATAATATATCCGTAATGTGCGATTTGAAATCCAGGACCAATCTACGCTTGAAAAGAAATATCAAAAGAATACTTATGTCCCCAGTGTTTCAACCTCCACCAAGAAAAAGTGAATAATAAAAAATTAACTCCCTTTTTCCCTTTTAAATGAAGCATACGTGTTGTTCTAAGCCAAAATGTAAATCTAAATCCAGGTTCAAAAAAGTATCTTCTCACAAACGCTATAAAGGGATTTCCTGTATAATACTTAAGATCCTTCAATATATACATTCTTAATTCACCATATGTTGATGGTCCATTCATGCCCATATGATAACCTCATTTAAATTTTCAAACTATTTACTGGAATAATAAGCAGTAAGTATTCTCATGGAATTTTTTAACCCGAATAGGGTAACTATCATCTTTACTATACGTACTTTCTTATGATGATTGTACTTCAGAAGCCATTGATATTTTTTCATTTCCAGGATTAATTGATCATAGTCATTTTCTTTAGCCAATTGTCCCATAAGAACAAAAAGCATAGCATACTGATAAGCCCAATATTCATAATAGATGGCTCTATAGTCTTTGTCTTTCTCCCATTTATCGATATAAGAAACTCCTGTTTTTATTCCGTCCAGAATATCCAGAATATTTTTCTTTCCAATCGAAGATGTAATGGCTCCTGACACACGCCTAATTCTACGATAAAAACTACTTTCATATATTTCTATCGTTTCACAGTGCAACAAAATCCTGCCACTCCATTCGATATCTTCACCACTTAAATAGCTTGTAACAAAATAGAGTTTTTTTTCTTCAATAAGCTTTCTTCGTATAACCTTAACATAAGCAGCGCTAAAATACTGATTAGTATAGATTAAATGCTTCAGAAGATCCCATCTATTAATAAATCTATTTTCCGGTTTTACCGGAATTCTTATTTTTTCCAGATTTCCATTATCGTCAACAATTTCCACCCCAAAGCATACCAGATCCGGATTTGCGCGAGACACAATAATGTCATGAATATCTTCTAATGCCTTCGGATCGGTCCATGTATCATCACTATCCAGAAACATCAAATATGTTCCGCTGGCATTTTTTATACCAACATTTCTGGCTTCCGGAGCTCCACCGTTTTGCTTATGAATACATACTACATTCTCATTCTCAGCAGCATACGCATCGCATATTGCACCACTATTATCAGTAGAACCATCATCAACAAGAACAACTTCATAATTTTGAAAGGTTTCCGCAAATATTCCTGCCATGCATCTATCTAATTCATCTTGCGTATTATAAACGGGTATAATAATACTGAAAAAGGGATTTGAATTCTTCATTATCTCATTATTTCCTCATTTCAAATATTTCTTTCTCCAATATATACACAATAATCTTCCCGGAATACAAGTAATAATTGCTAGCCCTTTATAATCGCTTTCTTTGATACTTTGAACTATAGATATCTCGCAAAATCCACTATAACAATTATACAAAATACCTTTTTTAATTCTTGTTTTAAGCGGTAATCTTCTATTCATATATAATCTAGAATTATACATTCCGCCCTTTGGATTCTGAATGCGCATTTTCCGTCCGGCTTTTGTGAGTCCATCCTCCAAGTAATCACAAATATAGATAACCTTATTTTGATAGACCCCCTTGGATTCTAATTCTATTCCAAGAAATGCAGCGCCTTCTCCAATGAATCGCTCTCCCTCAAATTCAGGGAAAGGATGTTTTTTAAAAAGCTCTGTTCTGTACACATCGCAGCAATCGCGACCGGTATTTGATATGCGAGTTTCTTTCAAAGTGTCAACGACCACATCTTCATGCGCTACGTAGCAGATTGGTTTGTCTTCAGAATATCCCTTTAAGAAAATGAATTGTCCAACTTCAGGATTGTTCTCGTATTTCTTGCACAAAGTTAGAACAGTATCCACCGCTTCCGGAATAAGTGTGTCATCACTATCGAGAATAAGTACATAATTTCCCTTAATATAGGGATGAGAAGCATTTAAAGCCGTATGCTTTCCGCCATTTTCCTTATATATGTAATCAATTTTCAGAAACCGCTTCATAAATGCTTTAACCACATCAGCTGTATGATCAGAACTTCCATCATCAACAATCAGCCACTGAAAATCTTTATTTGTTTGTTTTTCTAATGACTCGCAGCACAGTTTCAAACACTCTGCCCGATTGTATGTTGGAGTAATAATTGTTAATTCCGGCATTTTCTTTTCTCCATACGATTATTACTGTAATGTCATTTACGCAGTTGAATACTGCTGTTTATCTTCCTTAATTTCGTGCGTGCTCCTGCCGGAATCACTGCACTGGCATTCAGAAGAATTCTCTTCATCTTCTGCTTCTTTGACATCCGCTTACGATAATAAGAAACTGCTACGCTGATATCCCCAGTATCTTTCAAAACACTTATTGCTTCATTGTGAAGCTGTAGCTGATGATACCCTGTCATGTTTTGGGCTTTTAACATTTCCTCCGGAGAAATCCCCTGACTTTCTTCAGAAGACTGTTCGTCAACATTCTGAAGAAGTTCTGCTGAGAACAGTTCCTGCACCACTTCCTCACCCTTTTCTGTACATGTGAATACTGCAGATACTCCGTCGGTACGCTTCTGGAATCTTGTTCCCCAAAAATCACCGATTCTAAGATCAGCAAAACTGCCCTCCTTGCGAAGCTTACAGTTCATACAGGAATCGTTTAAAAGAATATTTTCAAAGAATACCTGATAGAACAAATCCTTCTCACGGCTTCCCATAAATAACTTGCCATTTTTCCCCTCTACACGGAGGCAGTAGCTGTGCCACTCGATATTTTTATATCGAAACTGAACATCTTTATAAGTTCCCGTGCCGATTTTCTTCTCAATCGTCTTTCTCTCTTCATCCCACAGCTTATAGCTTGGGACTCCGTGGCAGAAAATTTCCACAAGCAGAAAGGAATCCCGCACCATCTCAAGCTTAGCTGCCTGATCAAGTCCGGCAATCTGGCATGGAGTGCCAAATACGATATATCGTTCTGCCACATTCTGCTTTGCGCTGAGGATAATATCCGTAAATACTTCTGTATTACTTTGCAGATACTTTGAGCCATCTAATCGCCGTAGCTCCTCTATCTCTGAAATCACTGTATGCTTTACACGATGGCTTGTGGTATCATAAACTGCACCAACCACTTTTCGCCCCTGCTCCAATCCCCATACAGACAGAGCATGTGCAAACCCTCCCGAAGAACATTTTTTTACAACATCGGCATTTGGACTCTGTACTGCATATAATGGGCGAGTTCTGATGTCCGTAGATTCCGCAAAACCATGTTCTTGTAAATATCTGCTGCAAACCTTTGTACATTTACCGCAATGGATACACTTCTCTTCATTCAGATTCACTTCATAATATCCTACATGATTCTCCACAAGCTGAAGGGCATTCACCGGACATACTGTAAGGCATGCGCCACAACCGCTGCAGGAATACTTTGATGCAAATGAGATATTGTTCTCTTTCTTACGCTGCTCGTCCTTTCTTGCCTGATCAGAGTTTTTTCTCTTCCGCACACCATTAAGTGCATTGCGAAGATACTCTTCACTGAACTGTACAATCTCGGCAATTCTCCGGTCTACTTCTGCATAATCGATAGGCTGTGCGAGGGTTTTCTCTAGCTGTCTTGCAGTAAGTGCTTTGATTCGCTGTGCCTGCAGGCCTGCCACCTCAAGAAGTGATTCCATCTTAAATACATTGATATTCTCTCTAATAAAGAATGCAGCTCTGCAATGATTTTTCATTGCAACCACACTGCCATGAAATGTGTCTGTAAGAACACATTCTGCACCAGCAAAATAAGAATACCACTCTTCCGCATTGCATACGATATTCTTATCACACCAGCTATGGTAGGTACCAAGAGATACCGTGATGAGTCCATACTTCTTTGCATATGCTTTTACCGCATGAATCTCTTTCTGATCTATCATATTCCGGTCATAGGAATATACGATCATATATTTCTCCTTAATCGGCTTTACAGGTATTCTGAAGCCATGACCATCGTAAAGGAAGACCGGATCGCATACCAAAGGCACCTCTCGCCCTGTCAGATGACGAATCATTTCCCGTGTATGAGTATCGCGCGCAGATAACTGATACATATCCGAAAGCCCATCCCGGATCAGATTATAGACACCATATTCTTTCAGCAGTTTCTCTGTGGACCTGCCAAATGCCGGTGCGTAGGCTATTGCAGGCACCTGCAGGCCATGGCCATACATCATTTTGTTACAGCCTACATCGATACTGAATACTTCATCACTTCCGATAATGACCGCATCTATCTCATCTGTATCATAAGGAAGAGTCGCGAACTGCTGAAAAGCTCTCTTATGGGTTAGGACCTTCCTTGTATTAAACACAGTCAGCCGCACGCCTTTATCGATCAAATAATTCTTGATATAGTATTTATAATTGGTCACAGAACCGCTGTTTTTCTGCTCTTCCTTCCTGTCAAAATCAAAGTTCTTCTCATAGGTAAGAATCACTGCTTCATGCCCCTGATCTTCCAACCAGTGTTTCATCGCATACATCTGAAGCTGTGCACCCTGATTATTTACGTTGTAATGTGTTAATATACCAATTCTCATTTTATCATTTCAGTTTCTGTCGAATTCTTATCTTCAGACTATTTCGGTCCTATCGATTAATATAGATATCTTTCAGTTCCTTCTTCACAACCTCCGCTATATATGTCTGTGCTTTCCGATAACCGTTCCTGCCCAGCCTCTCTCCCAACTGGGGATCTTTGTAAATCTCAAAGCTATATTTAATATATCCGTTTACGTTTTCGGCTTTTACTTTATATCCGTTGGTTAGGAGTTGAAGAACCAAACAACATTTACGTCGCTTTTTCTTGGCGTGATGATATGAATCATGTTACCTATGGATAGCCGACCTAAGTTCTGGTTATGGGAGTCTTTTACCATAGCAAGAAGAGAGAAGAAATCGGTCCCCAAAGTAGTTATGACTGAAAGAAATCGTTGAATTATCCAGCAGACCCCTCAGGTGTACGATATTGAAACGGCCACAAAAAACTGGCGGCTTATGTCATTCTGGTGATTAGCTGCGAAGGAAAGAAAAAAGCTCCGACGATTGAAGTTGACGAGAATAATAGTTCTAACTACTGGCTGTCCATTCTGAACAGCCTTAAGAATTGCCACCGCGTCACAGAGGATCCTATTTGCAGAGAATTATTCAAATACTGAAATAAACATACCTCAATTCTCTTTTTACTGCTTCTGCAGTATATGCCTGTGCCTTACGATATCCATTATTTCCATATAAAATTCTCTTTTCTTTATCCCGGTATAATTCCCTGATATATCTCACATAGGCCTTTACATCATCTGGTTTTACTTTATAGCCGTTAAATCCATTTCTCACCAGCTCATGATGTCCTCGATTAATAGACGTGACTACCGGTTTCTTACAGAGCATCGCTTCCAGGATGTTTAGAGGAAGGCCTTCCCTGAAGCTGCAGGAAACCACCAGATCAACTGCCGGAGTAATCTTTTCCAGATCTGTTCTGTACCCTAAAAGTGTAACGATTTCTTCTAGTTTTTCATTCTTTATCTGTGCTCG
>AUXO010636471.1_pt1 | contig 23047 bp, 38 predicted proteins | sample 768731 | NCBI WGS metagenome assembly AUXO01 (sample SAMN02715735, study PRJNA202380) | gut metagenome | biome: sheep rumen | host: Ovis aries | place: New Zealand: Palmerston North | reverse complement strand
TAGGGTAGTGCGGTAGTTGGTCACCGGCTTCATTTGGGATGAAGACATTCACGCAGGTTCGAGTCCTGTCTACCCTACAAACTTTATATATAAAATGCCGAAGCGGCGCAGTTGGAGAGGCGCAGCAGACTGTAAATCTGTTGCCGTTTGGCTGAGTAGGTTCGAATCCTACCTTCGGCACAAGAAATCAATAAATACATTACGGCAAGTAGTTCAGTTGGTTAGAACGCTACACTGATAATGTAGAAATCGGTGGTTCGAGTCCACCCTTGCCGACTTATTATGGAGTGTATAGCTTAGTTGGTTAGAGCAGTGGATTGTGGATCCACAGGTCGAGAGTTCAATTCTCTCTGCACTCCCAATTTAATTTGAATATAAAATGGAAATTCAAGATATATTATTAGATAAATTAATTCAATTAAAATCTTTTGTTCATAAAAATAAAGATTTTATTGAAAAATTAGAAGATTTTCCACCAGATCTTTTAATAAGAGACTTGCAATTCGCTTGTGATAACGATAAAGGTTATTATAAAGATAATGATGATAACTATTTTTATATTAAAGGCATTAAATTTAATGATGAGGAATTAGAATCTATTTCAGAAGAGCCTGATAGTATTCTTAATATAGAATTTACTATTGTAACAGAAAATTCTATAACTAATCATTTAATGCCTATTAATGTTTTTATCGATTCTTTTATTGAAAATAAACTTTGTGCATCTTCTAAAAAAGAATTTGAAAAAGTAATTACTAAGGTTGTTACTAAAGCAAAAAAGCAAGCATTTAATTGTGTTAATCCTCAAAAGTGTTTAAATGCGCTTATAACTTTTTCTAATCAAATAAATGATATCCCACAATGAAAACAAAAATTAAAACAAAAGGTGGTTACAAGTCTGTAGATATTACAGATATTGAACTTTCTGAAAAACAATTTGAAGAAATCGAAACAAAACTTGACGCTGAATACAAACATAATTATGATGTTTTGCAAGGTGCAACAAGAGCTGAAAACGCATTTAATACTGTTATAAAATACATTTTTAATATTTCATCTAGCATAGAAGAGGCTTTTCAAGGAAACGAAGATCTTCTGGAAAAACTACGTAAAGCATTCTTTAGAAACTGGAAATTTAAGTCTAATAATTCTTGTAGATTTTCATTAACTGATTATGAATGTCGTAAAGAAGTAATTGATAAATACATTATAGAAGTACAATCTTATGTTGATGTAATCACGAACAGTTCTTCTGAGTTATTTTTAGTTGAATCTGATAAGACTGCTTCTGAGCTACAGGCTATGTTGGACTCGCTAGAACTTAAAGAAGACGATTATTATTCTGGTGAAGGAGGAACACTTGAGGTTGAAAAAGTAAGTGCCGTAAGATCTTTATGGAGTTATTTATATGAAGAAGATTGGGATAAACCAATTGATATGGATAAAATTCATGAAGATTTCACTGATGAAGAACTTCATCGGATGGATCAAATTCTTGCTAAACAGTACGGTTTTGATGAAAATGCTAAATTGTTTGAAGTAAGAGTTGATTATGGATTTCGTAGTATTCGTGATTTTGTAGAACACACTCTCAACGGCCAAAAAATAGATTAATATGAAAGATTTTTCAAATTGGGGAATAAAGAAAAGAAGTTACCCTGATTATAATTATAATGCTATTTGGAATAATCTTAAAACTATACGTATGGGTAGTGGAGAGGCTAAGGCATTACCTCCAGATCATTCTGAGTTTTATGATATTGCAATTGGAACAAAATGTAATTTGAATTGTCCATTTTGTTATGCTAATTCTTCTAAAAACGGAAGATTTTTTACTAATATAGTAGAAAAAGTAAAACTTTTCTTTGGTACTATGGATAATAACCAAAAACCATTCCAAGTAGCAATTGGTTCTTCAGGAGAGCCAACAATTCACCCAGAATTTCTTCCATTTTTACAGTATCTTTATGAAATTGGTATAGTTCCTAATTATACAACTAACGGAATAACGATTGCTGAAAATTCTATCAATGGTCTGATTGATTATACAGAGAAATACTGTGGAGGTGTTGCAATCTCTATTAATACTTTTAGTACTTATATAGTCTCTAGAAGTATTGCTGCTGTATGTAAGCTTCTTAAACGTGATGTGCATACTAATGTACATTATATAGTTTCAGATAAAGATTCAATAAATTATCTTAAAAGTTTATGGAATATGTTTGGTGATGACATTCATACTTACGTGTTATTACCAATGATGAAACATGGAAGAAGTGAACTTGATATGGATCAAGAAGCTTTTAGTATGCTCCAAGAATTTTTATTTACTCTTTCTCAAGAGCAAAAAGAAAAATTTGCATTCGGAGCTAATTTTTATCCATATCTTATTAATCAAGAACATAACGAAAAAGAGATTAAATGCTCTCTTTATCAACCTGAATCTTTCAGTAAAAATCTTATTCTTGATGATATAATAAGAATTACTCCAAGTTCTTTTAATACTGAAGTAACTTTATTTGAAAAGAAATATGAAAACGATATTTTTATTTAAAATACAATCCTACTCTGATGTGATTACAAATAGTTCGAGTGAATTATTTGTAATTAATCAGGGAGAAAAAACTAAAGAAGAAATCATTTCTCTTCTTAACTCAATTTATCCTGAATGGAGAACTGAATACGAAGAACCAGTTCCTTTTGACCAAATTGAAGATTTTGAGCTTGATTATATAACTGGATATGACTGGTCAGGACAAGAGATGTTAAACAAATTCCTCCGCCCATATTATCCTGATAAACTTGAAGAAGGTGTTGAAAAGTTTAATGAATATTTTAAAACAGCTAAGTATAAAACAGATGCTGTTAAAATAGCTCAAACATATAATCTCACTCCTGAAGAATTCTGGGATGAATTTGATATTTGGCACGCTGAATTGCACAACGGCATGAGCAACAAGTTTGTTAATTTACCTTATTTAGAAATTTCAGAAAAAGGGAGAAAAGCTGTTGAAGAACAGCATAAAAATGATTGGCTTCTTCGCTCCATTGATGAAAATCCTGATTGGGATCATCAAGAAGACTTAATGGATATAGCAACAAGAATTCATCTAGGATAATCTTTTTAATTAAAAATAATATGAAAAAAGTTTTTAACAAAATTAACAACTGGTTAGGAGGGGGGGGCATAAGGAAGATTTTGCCTCTCGATTAAACAAAGTCAAATCTGTCTTTCTACAGGCGTTTAATGAAGCCCAACAGCTTTCATCAGAATTGAAAGATAGTATATCTCAGAAAGAGAAAACTATCCAAGCAATTCAACTGGAGAAAGAATCTCTCAATAAAATGCTTGTCGATAATGACAGATTCATTTCAAATTTAAAACAATTTGTTGAATGAACAGTAAAAAATTCTTATTGTTTGCTGTCTGGGTTGTTATAACGTTTTTAGTTTTAGCAGCTTGTAACAGCGGCTTAAATGCACCTAGTACAATTACAGCTATACTAGGATTCCTAGGTATAGCAGTATGGATTGTAATTTCTATCAAAACACAGTTCTTTACGAATTGGACAAATATTAAAATATTTAAAAACAAGAAAAAATGAAAAGATTCTTTAAATTGTTTAGCCTTGTGGCTATGATTGGTCTTCTGATGACCTCGTGTGTAACCAAAGTTGACCCTGCTGCCGAGGGTATTAAAGTTAAGCTTGTCGGAAGTGAGCGTGGTGTTGACGATGTCACTCTCGTTTCTGGATGGGTATGGTATAATCCATTTACAACTCAAATCTACGAGTATCCCAATTACGTACAGACAGTAGACTATGAGCCATTTGAACTAAACTCGAAGGATGGTTCTCGTTTTACCGTTGATCCTACTATCTTGATTCAATTGGATAAAGGTGAAGGTCCTATTGTATTTAAAAAGTATCGTAAGGAACTCGAAGACGTTCTTGCTAGTACAATATTTACTTATGTTAAGGACGCATATCGAATTGAGCTTAATAAATATACAGCCGACGAGCTGATTAGTAATCGTAATCAATTTGAATCGGATGTGCAGGCTCATCTTGATACTATTCTTGAACGTGAACATTTCCATTTAAGTCAAGTTACTTCAGGTCTTGCCTATCCCGAAAGTCTTGTTCAGTCAATTGATATGAAGAATAAGGTTGTTCAGGATAAATTAAGAGCTGATAACGAAGTTGAACTTGCTAAAGCGGAAGCAGAGAAACTTATTGTAAAGGCTAAGGCAGAGGCTGAAGCTAATAGACTTCGTACTCAAGCATTGACACCTCAAGTCTTGGAGAAAGCTTGGATTGATAAGTGGGATGGTAAACTTCCTGTTTATGGAACTGTTCCCACAATGTTTAAAGACATTTCTAAATAAGACATAAAAATGTTTTGGATCATCTGTATTATAATAGCAATCATATTTGTTGTTTCTACTGTTCGTAATATGTACGAAATTTCCTATAATGGAAATGAGGAAAAAATTACTCTATCAAGAGGAATGTGGTTGCTTATTATTATGGCTTGTTTCATTCCAATTATAAATTTAGCAGGTACCATTACATTTTGTATACTTCTTATATGTTTAAGAGAAGATTATAAAGTTAAAGGCCCTATAGGTAAATTTATAAATTGGTTAACAACTAAAGTTTAATTAATTAAAATTCTTCCCTCCTCTCATTATGATAAAAAATTCAGACGACAACTTTTTATTATTTCCTATTATTTTTGTAATAGGAAGTATATTTCTAGCTGTATCCATTTTAACATTCATAGATCACAATGATCGTTTGGATGTTCTTGAACAAAGTAGAGAAACTAGTTCAATAGAAGTTCGTCTGGAGAATCCAGAATTTCTACTTTGTGGACCTAAGGATGGATTAATGGATGCTTTACTCTATTATAATATTCCTAATCCGGATATAGTATGGTGTCAGGCTTTTCTAGAAACAGGGAATTTCCTCTCTGAAAGATGTATAATTGACAATAATTTGTTTGGCCTCTATAATACTAAATTAAAACGATATATGCAATTTGACCATTGGTCAACTAGTATTAAAGCTTATAAAACATTCTTTTCAGACAAATGGAACCCTGATGAAAACTACTATGAATATTTAGAACGAATAAAGTATGCTAAAAATGATCCTAATTATATCTCAAAGTTAAAAGAAATTCACAAACAGTTCTTTGAAATAAAATAAATACATGTGGCAATCTTAATTGGTTGCCACTTATGGGAACTTAGCTCAGCTGGTTCAGAGCATCTGATTTACATTCAGAAGGTCATCCGTTCAAATCGGATAGTTCCCACAAAATTTAAATAAATTAACATGGAAATACAATTTGATATTGAACCTACATGTTCTGCTGAATTAATGGATCAAATTTCATTTATTTCTGGAGAATAATAAAAAAATTAATTAGATATGAGAACACTTCCCAGCATTTTAAATATTAAAGGAAAAGAGTATATTTTGGAAGAATGCCATATTCCCGAATCAGACAAATTCATTCCTAATTGGTGGTCATTTTCTTATAGAAAACTAAATAGTGGTCTTCCTCCAAAAGTTTCTAATGGAAAATATTTCTATTTTCTATGCTCGTGTGAAGAAACAAAAGAAGCTGCTTATAATGACTTATTAGACCGTGTAAATTCAATGGTAAATGGTTGATAATTTTATTCAAATTAATTCTTTAATTAACAACTCTTTTAGTAAAGTACCAGATAAATCTGATGCTTACTATCATTTACAAATTCTACAACGAAAGAAAGAAAATCCCAATTCAGGATCAAATTCTAAATTAATTAAAGCTTATTTGATTGATGAAAATCATTCAATAGACTATTATAAAGATCGTATTATAAGATATTGTAATGAATTTAATGCAAGAGCTTATATTAACCCTTCTCCAAAGTCTAAGCGAGCAACTGCTATTCAAATGTTAAATGAAATAGCTGATTGTTTTCGAAAGAATGATTTTAATTATCTTCAGAGATTATGGGATTCATCTGCTGGAAAAGTAGGAGCTATCGATAAATATTGGGTAATTGATTGTGATTATTCCGATACTTTTAATGATAGAACTATTAACGATGTTGTTAATTTTATAGATCGAGAATGTATGCCTGAAGGTAGTAAATTTGTTGCGTGTATTCCAACTAAAAATGGAAAACATATTATAACAAAACCTTTTGATTTGCAACATTTTAAAACTGTGTATCCTGATATTGAAGTACATAAGAATAATCCTACTGTACTTTATATTCCTTAATAAACTAAATATGTCTGATACTCTTGTTATTAATTCTAAGGACCAACTGGAGAAATATTTAAAGAAATATAATTGTAAAACAGTTGATGAATTAGATGAACTTCTTTGGTATAACTATGGAGTTACTCTACAAGTTAATATTAAAAAATATAAATATGGGTCTTGAATAGAGACGGTTGTTCTTTGTTCATAGTTTTATAGTACTGGTTGTGTAGGACCTATAGTATTATAAAATCCCTAGTATAGCTACACCTATACTTTTATGGCCTCATCGTCTAGTTGGTCAGGACGTAAGATTTTCATTCTTAAAACGGGAGATCGTGCCTCCCTGAGGCTACTAAAATATAAACTAATATGCAGACAACTTATTATTTATTGCAATCTTTGTTTCTTTCTGATAAAGAATATAAAGAAATAAAGAAATTAATTGAACAAGCTAATAAACTTTCACAAGAAATAGATAAATTATATGAAGACGTACATCACACAACGGAAACCACAGTTTCGGAGTATTAGAAACTCTAATGGAACTACTACAATTGAATGTTTGATTGTAGCACAATTAAATGTAGCTAAACTACAAAAACATTTTCCTTATCTCAATATAAAGGCGTTATGTCATAGTGTAATGCCTCGTTATCATGTATTTTCTGTACATAGAGGTTATGCAACTTGTTCATTGAATGATAAGTTTGATGAATCAAAGGGAAAACATCTTGCTGAATCAAGAGCAAAAACAAAGATGTATTCTCACTATACAGAAATGTTTAAGCACATACAGACAAAATTAAAGAAAAACTGGCTTGGAATAACATCTATTAGAACCAAAATCTTATCTTGTTTTGCCCACGAAATAAATCATGTTTCTGAATTGGTAAAATAACATTAAGGCGTTGCTTAATAAGTGACGCCTTTTATTATATTTGGGGATGACGTGGTTTTGACAGTAATTACAGAAGTATATAAGCATGTAGACCTCAATACTAAGCAAGTCTTAAAACTACTGGTAAATAAATTTAATTGGCAATAGCCATCGTAACATCATCAGCCTCTATAACGAGAGAAAAGCTGCCTGACCTGAAGAACAGTAAGGATCAAGGACCTAATTTTATTAAGAATAGTTATCGCTTAATATATTATTAGGTTTGATAAGGTTAAAGGATAATTTGCAATTGTAATCTATCCGAATTATAATTAAAGATTAGGATGTAGTATAAATGAATTTTGTTAATTTGCTAGTTTATACGAAACACTAAAATTAACTAAACATGTAGAAAGTATATCATGAATTATTTGGACTCGGGTTCGACTCCCGACATCTCCACTAATAAAAAAAATAAAAAAAATGATCACAATCAGTAAAATTGGAAACAATCCTAAAGAAGTTGGTGTATGCCACACTGTTGAGGAAGCTAATACTTTATTAGATTCTCAACCAGAAATAAAGAATTCATTATATCAGCGAATAATGGAAGCTGAAGATGGTCTTATGATAGATTATGGTAGCCATAATACTTTCTTTTTAATAAAAGGAGTTAATTATAAAGAATTTATACAAAAATTTAAGGGTAATGGGTAATATATTCTTTACATCAGACCCACACTTTGGACATATTAATTTACAAAAGAGTCTTCGTGGATTTGAATCTGATGAACTAATTATAGAAAATTGGAATAAAGTAGTACGTAGTAAAAAGGATAGAGTTTATGTTCTTGGCGATTTTTGTATGCAAAAACCATCTGTTATTCGAGCAATTTTGCCAAAATTAAAAGGCGAAATTATTTTAATAGGCGGAAATCATGATAATTTACCTTGTAGTCGAGAATTTATGAGACAAGGTATTCCTATTATAGGATCACTAAATCTTCATGACCTTATATTTACGCATATTCCAATTCATCCTACTCAACTTGAATTTGGATTAAAAGGAAATGTTCATGGACATATTCACGTTGAAGGAAATATAGAAGGAAGAAAATATGCCCCACAAACTATCACTGATCCTCGATATTTTAATGTAAATCTTGAATTTCATAACTATCAATTAGTTTCAATTGATACTATTGATAAATATTATCAACAATTAAATAAATAACTATGCTCGGTTTACTTTTTATCTTCATAGGAGTTACAATAACTAATGTAATCACCTATACGTTAAAATCTATTATTACTATTAAGGGTAATAAGTTATCTGCTGCATTTATAAATGCAATTAACTCTGCAGTATATATGTTACTTATTATTTATACTGTAAGTGACTTACCTATGTGGATAAAAGTTGTAACAACTATGATATGTAATTTTGTTGGAGTTTATATAATTAAGTTGTTAGAAGAAAAAACACAAAAAGATAAATTGTGGAAAGTAGAAGCAACAATTAAATTATATGATAAAGATAAAATTATTAATTCTCTACGCGTACACAATCTTCCATGTAGTTATTTTCCTATTACCAACCCTAATGCAAAGATGGGAGACCGAATGGAAATAAACATATATTGTAGAACCCAACAAGAATCTAAACTAGCTAAAGAAGTTTTAGATGCTTATGATACTAACTATTTTGTAGCTGAAAGTAAAACGTTAATCTGATGGATAATCTTGACTGGATTACTAGATTGAATGGGTTATGTAAATCTCTTGATCAGGTTTACCGAATTAACAGTGGTGGTTGTGCAAAAGTAGCTTATTATATAGCAAAGGAATTACATAAGCAACATATACCCTATGCTATAAAGGTTTATTTTGGAAACGATTTAACAAAAAAAGATAAACGTAAATTATCTAAAACAGGACCTTTTAATAGTACAATTGATAAATATTATTGGACACATTTAGCTATTGTAGTTCAAAATAAGACAATTAATAGCTATTTTAGTAATTCTTATGTTGTCATAAATACTCCACATGATCTTCGATGGTTAAAGGCTTTTATAGATAATCATGAGTTTAATCCAATTTATGGAACTTCTAATAATCATATTGTTAAATCTTACATTAAAGAATTTTTTAAAAATAATATAATATGAGTAGCGGTAAAGTAAAAGGAGTACAATATTACTCCAAAATTAATACTTGCTTCAAACGCGATATGGATCACTCATCTAAGTTTTATAATTGTATCCAGCCAAACGAAACTTTATCAACTCCAGAATTGGATTATTTTAGAAAGGTTGGATTAAAATTTGAAGCAACAGAAAAAATTGATGGTGAATGCACATCAATTCATCTGATTCCTCATGTAAACTGTCAAGGACAAACTTGGAAGGATATTGCAGGTAATGAACATTGGGTTATTGATCATTATACCGTAGAAGTTCATGGTAAGACTAGTGCTGCTTCTATGAGAACGGAAGAAGTAGAACTTCTCCAAAAGATAGGAGATCTTGGTACTCTTCTTAGTATTTTCTCACAAAAGAAAACAATAACTAACGGTGAACAAACTCAAGATGTGGTATTACCTCCGGAGTCTGAAATTATCATCTTCGGAGAAACTTATGGTAAGAGAATGCAGAAAGTTGGAAATCGATATGATTCTCAAAAATTAAATTTTATCTGTTTTGATATAAAAATAGGTAATATTTGGTTAATGAGGGATTCAATTGAAGATATTTGTAATAAACTAAATATTCAAGCAGTTCCGTTTATAGGAATGTTTACTATTGATGAAGCTATTGAATATGTAAGAAAAGGTTTTAAATCTACAATTAGCGAAGATTCAACTCTTGAAGCTGAAGGTTTGGTGCTAAAAGCTCCACTTGGTATTCTTACTCGTCTTGGAGGACGTATTATTACTAAGATAAAAACTAAAGATTTTCAGGATTTGGAACGTGCTACTAACAGTTAATTTATGGAAAAGAAAACTTCAATAACAGTTAGTGCGTTTTCTGATTTGCATGGAAATCTCATTAACATCCCTGAATGCGATTTAGCTTTTATGTGTGGAGATTTCTCTCCAGTACAATATGATCGTAATTTAATAGCAGTCGCAATGTGGATACAGAATTTTATGATTCCTTGGCTTAAAGAGCAAAAGAAAAATTACGATAAATTTATCTTTATTGCAGGGAATCATGATTTCATTTGTGAATCTGAAGAATGGAAAGACTGGTTTCAAAATCAGTTAAAAGAAAATGGTCTTGGAGACTCTGTAATTTATTTAGAGGATTCAACTTATAACTATAAAGGAATTGACATTTATGGATGTCCTCATTCAGAGATATATGGTTGGGCTTTCTACAGTGGAGATTATAAGGATTACATTCCATCTCCCCAAGCTGACATTATGTTAGTTCATGCCGCACCAAATATTGGAGGATTAGGAGATACAATACTAGGAGGTTATCCTAGATCATTTGGATCTAATTGTCTTGTAAATGGAATCACTACTCCTTGTTTAAATCTTCAATATCTATTTTGTGGACACATTCATGGAGGAAGTCATAGACCTTACAAACATGAGAATATCACTATGTATAATGTTTCTATCCTTGATGAACAATATCAAGTACATTATGAACCTTTAACTACGTCATTATGCTTTTAGCTGGTATAATTATAGCAATATTTGTTGTTTCTTTGGCTTTGATATTTAAATCTTGGTTCGAAGAAACTGAAGACGCAATTGAAGACCCAGATCATTTTATTTCGCCATGAAGAAGATTTTATTATTGTTTGTTTTGTTTTTTAGTTTTGTAGCTAATGCTCAACTAATTAACCCAACTTACTATGTTGTTAATAACCTTGGATACGATACATGTACTGTAGTTTATAATATAGATAGTATTAAAGAGATTACAGTAAGTGTTAATAATCAATTATTTTTGAGTTCTGATAAATGTTCAACTTGCTTTTATGTGTGGAATAGTGGAAATGATTTTACAGGTATAACTATGGGATATGGATTTTATCAATATCTCGTAACTTATAATAAACCTGGTAATTATATATTAGAACTTACAAAATATCCAAGTGTTTCTGAAATGAAAGTATTACACGATAAGATAAATATTATTGTAACTTCTCCATAAATTTATATGGGATTAGACATTTACTTTGAAAAGCGTAAAATTGGAAGTAATGAAAAACCCGTCGAGGTTGCATATTTCCGAAAAGTCAATTTCTTAGTTAGATACTTTGACTATGAAGATAATTGTAGTTATAAAGTTATATCTAAATCAGAAATTGTCGAATTATTAGATCGTTGTAAAGAAGTTTTAGATAATCACGAGTTGGCACAAGAACTACTACCGGTACAAGAAGGATTTTTCTTTGGAAGTTATGACTATGATGAATACTATTTTGACGATGTAAAAAAAGTACAAGAAACATTTACACAATTAGTTGAAGAAATAGATTTTAACAAAGAGGAACTTCTAATGTATTGTTGGTGGTAGAATGGATCAAGAAGTAATACAACAACTAACATCCATTTATCGAATAAAGGTAAAGTGGTGGAATGATAATTCAAATTCATCAGTATATTTAGAATTTTATGATGTACAGATTGAAAATGATAGAACAAAAGTTATTTTGTTAATTACCTTTCCTTACTTTTTATCTGATTTAATGGATGTTTGTGTATATTTTCATACAGAAGCAGAAAATTGCATAATTGAAAAAGATAAAGTTACTCTTATTATATGACTAGAGAACATTTTGTAACTGCATATCATTATGATATTATGGATATAAATTATCCATTAACCTGTCGTAATTGTGTACATTCGGATGGAAATTCATTATGCAAATTAATGATTAAATGGAATTGTCAAGATACATTGGTAGATCCACAAGGAAAATGTTTTAATCATGAGTTAAAACATAATAAGCCACATGAACAATTAACTTTATTTTAATATGAAACTTTTAATAGTTCCTGATGTTCACGGACGTGATTTCTGGATAAAACCTTGTAGAGACATTAAAAAGTATGATAAAATCATATTTCTTGGTGATTATCACGATCCGTATCCTTTTCAAGTAAGTGAACATACATCTCGTCAACGTTTAAGAGAAGATTTAGTACCATTTGTTGAAGACAATAAGGACAAAATAATATGTTTAAAGGGTAATCACGATTGTTCTTATACGATAGGGATTATGGCAGATCGTCATGATCGTTATAATCATAATAAAATTAAGAACCTTCTTGAGAGAATGAATTTAAAACTATCTTACAAAATAGACAATTTCTTATTTACTCATTCTGGTGTATTACCAGAGTGGTTAGAAAGGAATAATCTTACTTTAGAAGATGTTTTGAATGATAATATTTCTGAGCAAGCATTGTCTCAAGTATCTCCGAATCGAGGAGGATGGGATGATTGTGGAAGTTGTATTTGGGGAGATGTTAGAGAATATGCTCTTTCTCAAAAAATTTCAGGAATTTATCAAATTTTTGGACATACTATGTTATATCCAGATTTTAATCCCATTATAACAGAAGAATTTGCATGTCTTGACACAATGAATTGTTATTCGTTGGATACTGAAATTGGATATACATCATTAACAAAAATCGATTAAAATTATTATAGGTTATAGATTAGTTTCTATTTCCTATACAATCCGTAAAAAGCGGTATAAATTAATTAATTTATTAAACAACAAAAAATTTTATTAAAATGGAAAAAACTAATGTTAAGAAGGGCATGGCTGCCCAGATGCTGGAAACTATGAAGAATAACTTTATGCCTAAGATCGATGACGTGGCTAAGCTTACTATCGATGGCACTGTTGTTGTACGTACCAACACTGCTAATGGCAAAGAGTACCTCGGTTTCAAGAACGGTAACCTCATGCGCTATCCCGACGCTATGGTCCTCGAAGATGTCCCCGTCTTCACCGTGTGCAAGACCAAGGAGCAGCTCCGCAAGGGTGATATCCTGAAGGCCACTTCCTCTACCTACAGTATTGTAGACGAGATCCGCGCTGATGGTACCATCCGCAGCGTCTCCTTTGGAGGCAATGTTCGTAAGGTCATGCCTATCGCTGACTTCTTCACTAAGCAGGCTACTGTCCGTGTGGTTGTGAACCCCTTCGCTATGGCCGGTGGTGCTATCGATGGCAACATCATGCCTATGCTGCTCCTGATGGGCAAAGATCAAGACGGTGAAGGTAACAAGCACAGCCTCGTCGAGATGATGATGGTCAGCTCTATGATCGGTGCCCAGGGCGGCAATCCCTTCAATGGCATCAATCCTATGATGCTTATGATGCTTAACCGCGACGGTAGTGATATGAGCGACATTCTTATGATGTCTATGCTCGGTCAGGGAAACATGAACTTCTTTGGAGGTTTTGGTGCTCCTGCTCCCGAGCCTGTTGACGTTCGTGAGGAAATGCACGCAGCTGGTAACGCTGAATAATTTTATTAACTAAAATGTGAAAAGCCCTTCTAAGTTATAATATTTAGAAGGGCTTTATTATTAGATTATGGCTTGGTATACAGGTGCTAATAAGTGTATTTATTCTTGTTCAGGTGCAATTGAACTCCCTTTGAAACAACGTGTATGTTTTGCAGACGCCTTTCGCTGCTTATATACTGATAGAAAAAGCACAGTTGATTATAAAATCTATATAGCTCAATTTGATAAAGGTTCAGCTTCTAATTTTTGTACACCTGAAGAAATAAAATACACTTTAAATAAATTAAGAAGAATAGTTCCATTTTCTTTTAAACTTGACTTTGCTCCTCATACTTTTGATAGACAGCCTTACGGAGTTCTTAATCTTCACATTGAAGGAGATAAATTAACTCACAAAATGATCTTAACGTTTACTCGTTGTTTCTTTGAATATCCATCTAATGTAGCGGCTAGAGAAGCAATAGATGTATATCCGGAAATTATAAAAAGGTTAAGAGTAGGAAATTCTATTAGTTGGTTTAATGTTTTCATTACAATTGAATCGTGTTGTGTCGCAAGAGGCGGAGGACATACTTTTACGTGCTCTTATCAACCTGATTCTCCTCTGTTTACTACAGATGAAATGATTAATCGAATTCATGATAATCCAGGTATTAGTCTTAATAATTTCTTCGGATGTGGAAATGAGCGACTAAAACATGATGATTATGAATTTCCAAATACTATGGAAAAACTTACTAACGGAAAACTAATTGAAAAACGAATTCAACATTATGTTGAATTATTAAAAACAAAATTACAATGGCTGAGATAAAAGTTTATGTAGTGGGTTATTCAACTAATTATGCAAATTGGATTAAAGACCACGTATTAGTTGATAAACTAGAAGATGCGAATATAGTTCTTTTTACCGGAGGCGAAGATGTAGATCCTTCTTTATATGGTCATGAAAATGTACGTTCTTATACAAATAAAGATCGTGATCTTAAAGAGAAAGCTATCTTTGAGCAAATGAGTCAGTCTCAACTTGCTTTAGGTATTTGTAGAGGATCTCAATTACTATGTTGCCTCAACGGTGGTAAACTATTCCAAGATGTGACCAATCATGCTATAGGTCGTACTCATCAAATTACAGATGGTAGTCGTATACTAGAAATAACATCGACTCATCATCAAATGCAGTGTCCTTTTAATCTTCCTTCAAAGACATATCGCATATTATGGACTACTCCTGAGCGTTTAAGTAGTCGTTATGCATGGGGAGGTACGGAAGATAGAATAATTCCTCCTTGTGAACCGGAGATTGTTGAGTATCATGTAAAAGACAAACCAATCAGTCTTGCTATTCAAGGGCATCCAGAGATGATGCGAATGACAAGTCCGACAATCAATGAATTAAATAAATTAGTTAGATCATGCTTAAAACACATAGAATCACAGAGTTTCTGATAGGAACTGATCCTGAATTGTTCCTTGTAAGTCAGAAAACAGGTAAAGTAAAATCAGCAGTACGAGTTATTCCTGGAACTAAAGAACATCCCCATAAGATTAAAGAATTTGGTGATGGATTTGCTGTACAGACTGATAATATTTTGGCAGAGTTTAATGTTCCGCCAGTTAATTCCCAAGAAGCATTCGTTCATAATATTATGAGAATGCAACAACACATTAAAGAAATGGCACAAGCGAAGAATCCTGACTTAGATATTAAGTGTATGGCTAGTGCGCATGTACCGAAGAGCGAATTACGCAGCAAACAAGCAAAATTGTTTGGCTGTGATCCTGACTACAATATCTATACTGGTGAACAAAATGAAATACAGCGTATTCCTGAGAGTGATTTACGTTCAGCTGGATTTCATTTGCATCTAGGATATAACAATAATAATATAGATAATTCAATGAATATATTGTTTTATCTTGACTTTTATTTAGGAGTTCCTAGTGTACTTATTGATCCCGATACTGAAAGAAGATCACTCTATGGTAAAGCTGGATGTTTCCGACTTACTTCTTATGGTCTTGAATATCGTAGTCTTTCATCATATATGATGAAAGATGAAAAACATTTAAGATGGATTTGGGATCAAACTATACAAGCAATACAGGCTTATAATCATGGTGTAGCACTTCCTGAAGCTAGACATGTTGTTAATTGTATTAATAATAATGATCAAAAGTTAGCTCGAGATCTCTGCAAATATTATAAACTATGTGTGGATTGTTTGGAATAGTAAGTTCTTCTCCAAGAACTTTAGATTTAAGAGCGTTTTGTACGCTCGGTGTTATGAATGATTCTAGAGGAGGTGATTCTTGTGGTATCTCTCTCGATGGTAATATTGAATATGGTTTTGGTAAAGAAAGTGCTCTTTTTATCGATTTTATGAGAGTTTCCAAAACATTATTTAAACGGAATCGAATCAAAGTAGCATTAGGACATTGTCGTAAAGCTTCTGTCGGAGGAGTTACCCTAGAGAAAGCACAGCCAGTTAAAGTCTTTGATAAAGATGGAAATCTTAGTATGATCGTTATTCATAATGGAACTATTCATAATTATCAAGACTTAGCCGATAGGTATCTTCCTGGAGAAGATATTTCTGATTTATCTGATTCTCAAGTTATGGCTCGGATTTTTCAGAAAGGTCATTATTCGGTGTTGAAAGAATATCGAGGTGGTGGAGCTTTTGTTATTCATGACTTAAAGAAAAATACTGTTTATCTGTTTAAAGGAGCATCTAAAGCTACTGAATATGCTAAAGAAATTACTGAAGAAAGACCTCTTTTCTGTTGCTATGATAAAGATGCTTTTATTTTTAGTTCTTTAGCGTATCCATTAGTTGGATTATATCCTAAGAACAAAATCTATCGTATTCCTTGTAATACTCTTTATAAAGTTCATAATGGTAGACTTGTTAAACTTGAGGTTTTAGATAGGTCTGAATGTTTGCAAAGTAAACCTACAGTTGTAACTGTTAATTCTTATTCTGGCTTCTATCAAGACAGATATATTGATTTTAATGTTAAAACTGGACGTTATAAGTTAGGAAAGAATTATCTTACCGGAGAACAATTCTTTTCTGACTATGGATATCATTATGATATAAAGAGTCAATGGGCTAATTCTTATTGGTTCTGGGGAGGATATATGCTTCCTGGACAGAAATCTTATGAAGCTGTACTTAAATATAGTACAGAGTGCAAGGATCCTCAAAAGGCATTACAACTTGCAAAAGCATTAACTTATCTTCCATTTGATGAAAAGGGGTGCTGGATGGAATCCTATGAAGATGGTTCTTTTCATGTTGTAAAAGACAATAAGGTATCATTTCCTTTGAGTAGGAACGAACTGCATATTAAGAATGGTAGAGCTGTTATGACTTCATATTTGAGTACAATGGATGCTACTGTTTTTAATGATTTATCTGATGATATGATTCAAAAAATTGTAAACAATGTATGCCGTAAATGAACTTACAAGAAGATTTGAAGATTATTCAAGTTTAGTTAGATGTGCTGTGGCATATGAGAATGGTATTATAGAATTTGGCTACGTTAATCCGAAAGAGAACTTATGTGTGTATTGCTATGATGATCATGGAAAGTTTTTAGCTAGATATAATTCTTTAAAAGACTGTTTGAACTTTAATAGAGAATATGGTATATATACTTTTGATAAGGTTCCTAATGCAAACATTTATGCTGCTGGAAATTTTCCATATACTTTTACTAAATACTATAATACTCGATTTTTGAGTGATACTTTTCAGAAATGGCAAGAAAATTACCATAGCATTCAGTTTAAATATGCTGACGAAATGCCTTATACTTTTGGGTTAGAATTTGAGACTAGTGGAGGATATATTCCAGAGCATGAACTATTTAATTTAGGATTAATTCCTTTAAGAGACGGTTCTATTAGAGGTCTTGAATATTCTACAATTGTATTAAAGGGGCAACAAGGATTAAACACTCTATACGAAATGACTAAATGTTTGCGTAAATATACAATCTTTGATAAAGAGTGTTCGTTACACATTCATTTAGGCAATTGGAAACTTGATGAATCTACTATTTTAAAGCTGAATAATTTATTTAGTTCAGCTTCTTTAGGACAATATCTCCCAAGAGATACTTATAATACTGAACGATATAAAGCAACTGGTAAGAGCTATTGTAAGAAGAATGCTAGCTACAGTACTTTTAATGATTTGTATCGTTCTTTAGTAGGTAGATCTTATTATGGAGATCTGTATCAACCTCATCCTGATGATACTAATGGAACTAGAAAATGGAATATTCATTCAAGATATAAGGCATTGAATCTTATAAATGCTTTATGTTACAATTTTGGTAAAACTGCAGAATTTAGAATATTGAGGCCGACTTATAATTTTGATAAAATTATTTGTTGGTTATATGTTTTCGCTGCGTTTATCAAATATGCCGAAAATGGATATCGAGTGACTACTTCTGTTGATAAGATTCTTGAAAGAGTTTACTCTCCAGAACTTGCTACTATTCTTAAACAGTTCTTAAAATTAGAACAAGAGGTAGTAGATAAGCAAACAAATAACGGAGACTATATTGGTGCAGATATTTCATTAGAAGACTCAATTATCACTAAAGAGAACTTATCTCCTGATAACAATTTCTTCTATTAATAATATATAGTTAGAAAAAATGTTAAATTTATTTTGATATTTTTTATAAAATAACTATGTTATTATTAACAACTAAAACCGTTGAAATTGTCGCATGTTACTAGACGATTTAATTGTAAAGGAGAACTATAAGTGTATAATTACATAAAGTAGTTCTCCTTTATATTATTATTTAACCTTCTAATATAAATTATAATATGAAATCATACATAATTTTCTTAGATGATATAAGAGATCCTGATTCTAATTATGGTATTTCAACGGTTACAAATAGAAATGAAATTATAGTTATTAGAAATTCTAATGAATTTGAAGCATTTCTTAAAAATGCAATTAATAACCATTTAAAAATAACTCAAGTTATGTTTGACCATGATTTAGGGTTAAATTCAAAAGATGGTTATGAATGCTTAAAATGGATGCTTAATTATATGAAGGATAATTCATATCCAATACCTTTAGTTACTTGTCATTCGAGTAATCCAGTAGGACGAGATAATATATTATCCTACTATAATAACTTTAAAAAATATAATACTTAATATTATGCTTAAAGATACAATTGATAATGATATACAATCTGCAATCAAATCTAATGCTGAAGAGTATAAAATTAATACTTTGCGTGCTATTAAGACCGAGCTTTTAAATACAGAGAAAGGTATTGGAGGCAAAAAGCCAACTACAATTACTGATGTTATTGAAGTTAGTGTCCTTAATAAAATGTGCAAGGAGCGTAAAGAAAGTGCTGACCAATATCGAAAAGGTGGAAGAGAAGATCTAGCTATTAATGAAGAGAAAGAAATTTCTATTATTAAAACTTATCTTCCAGAAATGCCTTCTGATGTGGAAGTTATAAGTTATATATCATCGTGTATAGAAAATTTAGCAAAAGAGCATCAAATTTCTTCTCGCGATACTGGTACTATTTTGAAATCTGTTAAAGAAAAGTATCCATTTATTAATGGAAAATTAGTTTCAGATACTATTGCAGCTTACGTTAAATCTCACTAATATGTTATATGTTTTATTATATGTAATAGGAGTAATAATTACTCTATTCTTATTAAAGAAATATATGCCATATAAAGAAGGAGATTATGAAATTGATGACGTTACACACATTGCTTTTCCGATAGATAAAGAAATGCACAAAACTAATCAGATAGCTCAAGCATTATTTTGGCCATTTGTTTTAGGATTATTAATTACATTATATCCAATACATTTATTGGATCATTTTTATGATAAGATTCCTAATAAATAGATAAATTAAAAATAACTTAAATAAATAAAATATGTCTATCTTTCTTCTTGTACTTTCAGTTGTTTTATTCTTTTTCTTAGGAATAATCCTAATCCGAAATAATTATGTCAATCAATTGCATAAAGATTCAATGAATATTGCATTTGATATTCTTGAAATGATTAGCAGGGATAATGTTGAATTATCTGATGAAATGCTTGAACTTCAAGCATCTAAACTTGCAGGAATGATTGAGGTTTGTTTACCAACACATCAATGGTTAGGTGAGAAAGAACCTCTTGCAATCTTTGTGTTAGGTTTTGACTTTGAGGTTGAGCAATTGATTAATGGAAATCCTCTTATTAGAGAACTAAAACATACTATTACTGAAATAGAAGATTCTATGAATTTTGCAGATGAATCTGATAATTTAGGTGGTATATATGTTTTGGAAATTTCAAGACAACAAGCTGGTTCTTTGTATGATATATTGAAAAAACTTCCTAATCCTTCAAAAAATATAAAGAAAATTCTTTCAAAACTTAAAACTATTATATATAACAAGTAATCTTGTTATTTGCAGGCATGGCGTAATTGGTAGCCGCGCAAGAATTAGAATCTTGTTCTGAGAGGAGTGGGGGTTCGAGTCCCCCTGCCTGCACATTACTATCATGAAGAATGGTTCGTCTGCACAAACAGGGGAGTAGTAAAATTCTGCGGTAATGATATCCCTAATTTAACCCATTAGGGATTAATATGTCGAGTTGCTAGAGTGGTCGAATAGGGTAGTCTGCAAAACTATCGGTGAATAGCCCACATTGGTTCGAATCCAATACTCGACTCTCAGTAAGACTGTTGTAGATAATTAATTAGATTAGATTAAATTTAACTTTTAATTAATTAAAAAAAATAAATCAAATGAAGAAAATCACAAGTATTTTTATGGTACTGACTGTGGCTATGTGCATGATGTTTACTGCTTGTAATGGTTGTAGCCAGAAAAATGAACCTGTTAATGAGATTACTTATCCCGTGGCTGGTTTAAATGTGGAACGTGTTACCGCCACTGACTTTGAGTACATGACTGCCAACTATGGTAATGACTATCGTTGGTACGAATGCTGTATCGATGCTAAAGATTGGATTGATGAAAGCGATACATTCTATGTCAACGGTATTGCCAACGTATTCTATAAGGTGTATTTCAATGAGGATAGTACGTCTGGTACTGCAAAGGTATATCTGCTTGCACACGTTGGTGATGTATTTACTATTGACTCGACAGAGGGTATTTGGGTTGGTGATGAGCCTATGAACGAATTTAATCCTATGAAGATTAATTTTGCTCAAGCTTATGATGCGATGATGAGAACAAATTGTATTAAACCTCATAGTCGTCACTGTGTCCTTCGTAAGGAACTTGGCCCTCTAGACGCTGCTCCTCAATATATCTTTGGTAATCAAGAGATTCAAGTATATGTGGATGCCCAGAATGGCAGTGTAAATGTTGACAACCCAGTGTTTCCTGTGGATGCTAATGACATTCCCGCTGATCGTTCTGAGAATGACAGCACTCTAAAGAAACTAGGCTACGCATTTAGTTGGTAATTCTATAGCTCAGTTCAAATACTGAGCATCTTGTATCCGTAGCTCAGCTGGTATTTAGAGCACAGGATTTTTAATCCTGGAGTCGTGGGTTCGAACCCCACCGGATACACTAACTAATACTGATGTAGCTCAGTGGTTAGAGCAGATGCCTTATAAGCATCAGGTCGCTGGTTCAAGCCCAGCCATCAGTACATTAAAATTTTTACACAATGAAATTAAAATATAGAATACAACGAAGTATTGGAAATATCTATAAAAAGATATTTGGTTATAAATTTGTAAATTTTAGTTCATTAAAAGAATATCATGATTGGTATAATTCTAAAAAGTTTGAATTCTATTGTAAGATAGGATTATTTAATGGACACTATGATAGTCCAATACAAACAAGTCTTAAATTAACAAGTCCTGATATGTTTGATTGGAATGAAATTAAACAAGAGCATGGTCCAAATTTAAAACTTATCTGTGAAGAATGTCAAGATAAGTTCGGTAAGCTTTGTGTTTTTAATTCTAGTTATACAAATAAATCTATAATACTTACAGCTGGTAAGTTTACTGGTATAGAGATAACACATGAAGATTATTACTATATAGTTGAATATGGTGATGGTCATACTAGTTATAGCAGTTGTGCAGGAAGAATATTATTTATAGATGAAGATAAATCCACTAAAAAACAAATTGATACTGAATTAGGACCTTTAACAATATTTGAATATCAAGGAATAAATTATGTAAAATAAGTCCTTTTTCAATATATATTCTTCTTTTTTATTAAAAAATACTTGGAGGTAGGCTTGGAAGCAGCCATCCTTTAAAGAGTGACATTCAACAGTACCACCCTTTATACAAAAGGGGTATAAAGTGTGTTGGTACACAATGTTGAGTAAACGTAAAACGTGACACTAACATATTGTTGAGTAATCCTGTGAGAGTCGACGAGAGCAGGTCAACGCAATATGTAACTTTAAGTTTGCAATGAAAGTGGTCTTTGGTGTAATAACACACAAGTATTTTTTTTTCAATGCTTCTGGAGTCTAGTTGGTAAAATGCGGGATTTGTACTCCTGAGTCCACAGTTCGAATCTGTGCAGAAGCTCTATATAATATATAAAATATAATTAAATATGAAAGTTGATTGGAATAATGAAAAGGAAAATTTAGCTCGTATGATTTAGAATAAAGAATCATATGAATCTATAGGAAGATATTATAGTGTTTCTGGAACAACTATTAAGAAAACTGCTATCAAGCTTGGAATCGAACTAGAACCAAGAAGAACAATAAATAAGGTTGAAACATTCTAGAAAGGAATAATAAAGACACATCGTTATTGTTTAAATTGTGGTAAAGAATTAGAAGGACAAAAAAAGTCTAAAAATATTTTTTGTGATTGTACATGCCAACATGAGTATGAATATAAAGAATATATTCGTCGTTGGAAAAATGGTGAAGAAAATGGTTTGAATGGTGAATATGGTATATCAAATCACATTAAACATTACCTTTTCGAAAAACATAATTGTAAATGTGAAAAATGTGGTTGGGGTAAAACAAATGAATTCACTGGTACAATACCATTGGAAATACATCATATAGATGGCAATTATAAAAATAATAAAGAGGAAAATCTTCAATTACTTTGTCCAAATTGTCACTCATTGACAGAAACATATAAATCACATAATAAAAAAGGTAGACAAGGAAGAAAAAAATATTATAAATAGCCGTTACCCTAATTGGTTAAGAGATTAATTTAATCAGCCTGTCGTGGGTTCAAGTCCCTCCGGCGGCTCAACTTATAGTTCCGTAGTTCAGTTTGGTTAGAATACATGCCTGTCACGCATGGGGTCGCGGGTTCGAGTCCCGTC
>AUXO016526524.1_pt1 | contig 23053 bp, 18 predicted proteins | sample 768731 | NCBI WGS metagenome assembly AUXO01 (sample SAMN02715735, study PRJNA202380) | gut metagenome | biome: sheep rumen | host: Ovis aries | place: New Zealand: Palmerston North | reverse complement strand
CCAGCTTTTGAAAGTAGTATTGCCCTGACAAATGCTATTGCATCATCCACTACGGTATTTCTCATCAGAATATCTACCGCATTCGGCATGTATTTTATTGAAGTACCTTCACCCATCGTAGCACAAGCTGCTGCAATAGGCATGAAAAGCAATGCTATTCCAAGATTAGTATTGGTATTTACCAATCTATTTGTATCTTCGATAGTGCCCAATATATTATCTCCTAATCGTATATTGTTTAAGAGATTGGGATAATATTTGGATGCCTTGTCCGCCACCTGTTCTATATGTCCTCTGATACATACACTGCTTATCAGGAAATCTTCATAAGACATGTTGTCAAAGTTGTATGTCCTGTGAACATTACCCGGTTTAGGATAAGCACTAACTTCAAATAATGTTGCCATCTCACCTAATTTTCCTATGTCCTGGGAATTAAGATTCATATAACTACCATATCCTCCAGCTTATTGTAAGTTTATAAAAAAATATGAAATTAAGCTTAATTTATTATAATATAATTTATGTATTTAATAGATTATTAATATTCCGTTGTTTTTGGAGAAAAGATTACATCAACAAAAAAAGGAGAGTATTTGACATGAGAATTTTTCTAAAAAACTTTTTCATATTTTTAAATGCTACAAAAAACATTTCAATAGGCTACAAATAAAATGATGAAACAAGTGTCATGAAAACAATTATTGGAAAAATAGGTGTATGAAAAAAGGAAGCTATTTATTTATGTTTATAAAAAGAGGGTATTTGAGAATAGAATAATCTCCTATTCAATACCTAATAGTTGAGGAACAAAATAACTGATTATCATATCAGCTCCTGCCCTTTTGATAGAAAGTAGTGTTTCGTCAAGTAAGTCCTCTGTAATGTAACCTTTTTCAATACCCGCAGTTATCATTGAATATTCACCGCTAACCTGGTATGCTATTGTAGGCATTTTAAATTGCTGTTTGACTTCCCGTAGAACATCAAGATATGCAAGTGCCGGTTTTACAATTATTGCATCTGCTCCTTCATCGATATCCATTGCCACTTCCATTAATGCTTCATTGAAATTTGCAGGATCCATTTGATATGATTTTCTATCACCGAAACTAGGTGCAGAATCTGCTGCTTCCCTAAATGGTGCATAATAAGTTGATGCATATTTTGCAGCATATGAAAATATTGGTACGTTCAGATAATCATTTGCATCCAATCCATCACGTATAGCCATTACACGACCGTCCATCATATCACTAGGAGCTACTACATCCACTCCTGCATCGGCATAGCTTACTGCTATCTTGGATAAGTAGTCAAGTGTTTCATCATTTTGTACATAGTTATCCCTAATAATACCGCAATGTCCGTGACTTGTATATTCACACATACAGACATCACCCATAACTACAAGGTTTGTCTGTTCTTTTAAGGCTTTTATGGTTTGTTGTATAATACCATCCTTATCATAAGCGCTACTACCTACTTCATCCTTATGTGCAGGTATTCCGAAAAGGAGTACGCTCGTCAATCCACTGTCTTCAAGTAATCCGGCAAAGTCAACAGCATCATCTACAGAGTATCTGTATTGACCAGGCATTGTGCTGATTTCTTCAGGATTTCCATTTTCCGCTTCTTCCTTAATGTATAATGGATATATTAAATCACTTATATCCACACTGGTTTCTTGAAACATTGCCCTTATTCTTGCATCACTTCTCATTCTTCTCATTCTTCTTATTGGAAACATATAAAACCACCATTTGTTAATTTTGTAATGATAAAAAGTCATATATTACTTTAGCTGCATTTATACTTGTAGAATCGCCTATCGTATCTGATGCTACTTCAACCACATCCAATCCACGAACATCCTTAGATGCTAATGAGCATATTATATCCTCCAGCATCATTGGTGTCAACCCGCATGGGGCAGGAGTGCCGACCGATGGGGCATATGCCGGATCCAGGACGTCAATATCAACTGTAATATAAACAGGTGAGTCTATATTATTTAATTTATCAAATAGTCCTGTTGAATCCCGTTGAAGTTCAAAACTGCTAAAGTATGTGATATCATCATGTTCTTTTACATATTCATGCTCTTCATATTCTGCAGATCTAATTCCAATTTGTATAATTTCTTTGGGATTTAATTCATGTACACGACGAAGTACGCTTGCATGTGAGTATTTTTCACCGAGGTACTCATCTCTCATATCAAAATGAGCATCCAGATGAACAACGGTTAAATCCTTGAAGGATTCAGGGTCATAGTCATGCAATGCCCTTAATATGCTGCAAGTTACTGTGTGTTCACCACCTATGGTTATGGGAGTTAAGTTTTTATCCAGCAATTCATTGACAGTATCATATATCATCATATCAGTTTCAATGTAATTGCCTGGAACAACTTGAATATCTCCTATATCATAACTGGTTGTCGTTAGTGATGTGTCAAATCGTAGATTATACTGTTCAAAGTTATATGAAGCTTCCCTTACTGCCTTTGGACCATTTCGTGCACCTGGCCTGTAACTTGTGGTACTGTCGAATGCTATGCCCATCAAGCTGTAGGTGCTTTCATATTCTTCATCATCAAATTCTTCAGAAAAAGCAAATTTCATCATATTATCTGCATAAAAAAACATAATAAAAATACCACTTTAATTATTTAATATTATGTTTATATTTATATCATTATTCATTAAAAAGATTATTTAAGAAATTATGAAATACCATGAGACTATGTTTTTTGAAAAAATAGAGTGATTAAATCGATAATAACTATGAAGAAAGGATATTATAGTTTTACTAAATATATTAACTTAAAAAATTCTAAAAAAAGGTAAAATGGGTGATGATTCACCCTATTAAATTAGTTGTTTACGGTTAAGGTTTTAACATCTTCTAATGTACCATATTCAGGTGAAGTGAATATTGCAGTTATGTTGTAACTGCCTGCCTTCATATTTTCAGGTAATGTGTAGTTTACACTAACTTGTCCATTTACTACTTTAGCATAGATTGTTTTACCGTTAGAGTCTTTAACAGTTTTACCGTTTACCTTAAATACTACTTTACCAGTGTTTACTGGTATAGCTGCATTTATTGTAGCTGTTAATGTGACTGTAGCGTTTACTGTTGCTGTTACATCTTCTGTTACAATGGATGGTTCAGCAGATGGATCATCGGATGTTATTGTAATTTCTTCTTTCTCGGTTGACATTTTTGCTATGTCTGAGTAACCTGAATATACAGCCTGTATGGTTGAACCTTCTTTTGCCCAGCTTTCAGGTATTTCATAATCTTCAATTGTAGCTGTACCGTTTACTACTTTTGCATAGATTACTTTACCGTTAGAGTCTTTGAGTGTTTTACCGTTTACTTTGAATGTTACTTTTCCTTTGGATAGATTAGTTGCAACATTGTCACCATAGTAAATGCTTGCAGATATTTGACTTGTCTGTCCTATGGTAAATTCGGTTGTGTCTAATTTTATCGTGTATTCCTGTGGTGGCAATTCTGTTGGCGTGTTGTTTTCGATTATGGTTGTTGAGTCATTTGTGGATACTGCATCGTTTCCTACTTTAGCTTTTGTTACTAAGTAGTTGTCTGTTACGACATTGTTTTGACTTCCGGTAATGTTTACAGCATTAGTCAAATCAGATGGGTTTTTGATTGTTATGTTGTTGTAGGTAATGGTATTTCCATTGGAGCTACCTGTCAGTTTTATACCTGTTGTTTCTGCTAGGATATTATCTAATTCTACCGGTACATCCTGCATAGTACCTGTCAAGTTCATGTTGTTGTATGAGATGATGTTGTTTTTACTTTGGTATGTTCCTATTGCCATTGCATAATTGTTATTTGCTGTGAAGTTGTTGTATGTTATTTCGTTGTTTTGGGTACTCCATAATTCAATCAAGTATACTGATGATGAATCTGCTGTTATGTCATTGTATTTTATTACATTGTCAAGTACTTCTGCCATGTAATTTGTTGATACATATATACCATATGTTACGTTTTCTGCTTTTACATATATTTTGTTGTTTGTCACGTTGTTTCTTCTTGCTCCCTGGATTAATTCTACTGCATTTGCATAGTATGTTCCATAGGATGTTATGTTGTTTGAATCTATGAGGTTGTCGTTTGCATTATCAGATACTGCTATTGCATATGTGTACATCTGTGCTTCTGTTACTATATTGTTGTTTTGTATTTTGTTGTTTTCACATGCACCGTTTGTAGTTCCACTTACCTGTATTGATTCTACAGTACCGTATGCAGATGTCTGACCAGTAGAGTTTGTTGTGATGTTATTTCCATCAACCAATACGTTGTTTGATTCTTTTATTACAATGGATGAGGTTATTACACCTTTACCACCATAGAAGTCTATGTCAGCACATGGCCCTACTGTTGTTATATTGCTTGACAATACGTTAACATCATGAGAGTTTAATATGGTGATTGCATGTGTTGAATCTTGAGTATTGAATTGTGATAATGTCACGTTTTCTATTGTTATGTTGGATGTTCCTGCGATTGTTATGATTGATTCTGATGTTTGGTTGTTTTTCATTATTACATTTGTTAGGTTTGAGTTTTCACTGTTTATGTCAAATATTATGGTACAGTTTTCAAATACTGCCTGATTTGTATATGTCGTGAGGTTTACCGGCATATTTATGAAGATTACACGGTTATTAAATACTGAGTCAAATTTCAGTACTGAATTTGGTGTGATGAAATCTCTGAGAATTCCTTCATCATCGAAGTATTCGCTGAAGTTTCCATCGTTTAATATGATTTCCATTTTTTCAGGCATTGCTGCCGTGGATGTTATTGTATTTACTGCTTCATTTTGTATAACGTTTACTGTAAATTCCTCACTTTTTACTGTGTAATTATTTACAGCCACTCCATCAACAACTTCAACACTGTCTTGGTCAAATTTACCTTTTTGTGATTCGTATTCAACTATAAATCCGCTTGGTAATGTGTTGCTATAGTCACTTACAACACCTTGAGTGTTGTTTAGTTTATTGAATGTTGTTGTGAGTTCTATCTTATCATTGTAGTTTACGTTTGTAAGGTCACTTGTTGTAGTGGTCATAATAATCCAGTTGTCGATTATTATATCTGCTGCCTGTTCTCTGTAAACATCATCATAGTCATCGTATGCCCAGTAGAATCCGCTTGCAACATATTTTTCTGGGTTATCGTTTGTTGCCCAGTAGTTATTGTTAGCTGTTATGGTTTTTCCATATTCATCCAGATTATATAATGCTGAATTTCCTTCTTGACATATAAATACTGAGTTTTCAATGTTTGTGGTTCCATAATAATTTTCTACTACAGATCCGTTACCTGTTGCAGTGTTGTTTATGAATATACAAGATTGTATGTTTAAGTGTTGACCATTGTTAAAGAATACTCCACCTTCACGTACGGAAGAGGATGATGCTTTGTTTTCGATAAAGGTACAATTGACCACAGTGGTATTTTTTACACATTCCATTACTCCACCACGACCCATGGATGCAGTGTTGTTAATGAATGTTGAATTTTCAAGTAATGCAGGGTATTTCTGTCCCATTGAATAAATACCAGCAAGTTGTGCCTGGTTATTTTCCAGGAGAGAATTGGTTATTGTTAATCCACCTTTTAATATAATCCATCCCTGGTTATCGTTGGAACCGCTTACCAATTTAGTATTTCTTATTGTAGAATTATCTATTGTAAGGTTAGCTTCCGTTCTTACTATGGTACCTGTGTTATTTTCTATTAATGAATTTTTTATGATTAAATTGGATGTTGCATCCATGTTCATTAATATTCCTATTACATTACCACCAAGGTTATATGCATTGTTGTCAAATATGCTTACGTTTTCTAATGTAACGTTTGCATTGCTAGCGTTCATTACTATTCCTACAATTCCTCGGGTATTATTGATACTTAAATTTTTAATTGTTACGTTTGCATTGCTGATATTGAATACTCCGCCTTTATTTGCATTTATATTCATTCCATTTCCATCTATAACCATATCTTTATTGATGTTTATCAGTTCTTCTGATGAAGCTCTTTTAACACCGTTTGTTAATGTCAATTCACCATCGGATTCTGCTATGTAACTTTCAACTTTTGCATAGTTATCAAGTGTCGTAGGTGTAATTTCAATGTTACCTTCAACACATACCTGTGCATCGGTTGCGATTCTATCAATTAATGCAATTACTGAATAGTTACCTGATGGGATTGGATCGGTTACAGTTATGCTTCCAACACCATCTTGAATATATATTTTATATTCATAGGTATCGAGAGCTACAGTTACGTTACAACCAGAAACAGTGTTTCCATTATCGTCGTGTACTTTTACTTCAAGAAGGAATTCTTCATCTTCTACAGCGACTAATCCAGTTACTTCAGTTGTTAATGTGTATACCGTACCTGCTCTTATGAAAATATCTGAACCGTTGAAAGCAGTATTTCCAGTCATGGTATTGTTTATCAGATAAACGTTGTTTGTATCAACGGATATTGCTCCACCCTGCTGTTGATATGTTGGATTTTCACGTTCTACCTTGTTTGATATGAATTGTGAGTTCATGATAGTTGCATTTCCACCACGTAATGCTATTGCTCCAGCACGTATTTCAGAGGTGTTGTTTTCGAAGTAGGAATTGTTTACCGTCAAGTATCCCTGTGAGTTTATTGCCCCACCATAAAGTGTTGCATAATTGTTTAGGAATCTGCAGTTGTCTACAGTGGCACTTTTTTGACTCCATAATCTTACTACAGCATTGTTTGCCTTACAGTTTGTAAAATTGGAATCTTTGATTATATTAGTTCCACTACCCCTTAATTCAAGTATACCTGATACACATGTAGAATCATTTACTGATGAGTTTATCATTGTGAATGATGCACTTCCAGTGGAAGAAACTACAGAAGCTGCAGTTGTTGTGTGGATATTTTCAAAGTTTACGTTAATGAATGTTAATTTTCCATAAACCTTAAATGCAGATTCTTCACCGGCGGTGTTTTTAATTGTTAAGTTCTTGAATGTCACATCTGCATCGCTTCCTATAACAAACAATCCACTGTTTGAACAAGCGTCAATCACATGATTTTGTCCATCAATGACTATTGTCTTATTGATTGTTATAGCACTTTCATCTGCTGTTTTTACATAATCATCCTCTAAAGAGAGGTCCTCTGATTCATCAATACTTTGGCTTAACTGGGTGAATGTTTTTTCACCATCACCTTTTATTGACAAATCGCTTTTTGTATTACCATTTGAATTGATTATTTCATTACTTTCAATGTCAATATTGTCTGGGCTTATTGTTTGACCAACATCGGAGTCCAGATTAGCCGAATCCATGTCGGTAGCAAAACTAGCACCCACTAAGGTAATTAATATTATTGAAAATAATAGAAATAGTTTCATTTTATTTTTCAACATATTCTTTAAACCATTTTAAGTTTTACCATATTATTGAAATTCCAAATATCTAGTTAACATGAATTTAAATATTTTTTTATTTATGACATGTTTGATTTTTTTTAGAAAAATCAGTAATATGTAATAATAAATATAAATTTTAAAATATTAATAAATTTATATAATTATTTTTTCTAGTAAAAATGAATTATTAAAAATAGGATTACAAATGACAAATAATAAAAAAAATATAAAAATAGAAAGGTTTTAAAAATCAAATAACGTTGTTTGTTTGGATTTAGGTTTTTTATCCTCTTTAACAGTTTTACTTTCATTATTTGATTTTTTAGGTTTTGAGGATTTCTTAGATTTTTTATCTGTAGTGTCACTTTTCTTTTCGATTGACTCATTTTCAGGAGTTGTTTTGGAATTGGCCATTGATTTTTTAGCCGTCTTTAGCTTGTCATCAGTTTCATCTGAAATATACTCATCCATAGAAGCAATATCTTCAACTTTGGAAGCTTCTTTTTCTTTTTTAAGGGCTTCTTTTTTAGCCTTTTGAATGGCTTTTTCTTCTTCTTTTTGTAGTTTTTGAAGTTCTTTGATTCTTTTTTTCTCGATTGATGCCGGAATTTTTCGTGAACGGAAAAGTTTCACATCGTCATCTTCCAATTTAAAGTATTCCTTAAAGTCATATGCCCTTTCATTATCCTGAAACATTACAGTATAGAATGGTATCTGTTTTTGCAGTTCCAATGGTGATGTATGTAATCTTTTGGACATCTTAGACGTAACGGATTCTATGAGATTTTTGTTTTTACGACTTTTTGACAATTTTCCATATACTGTTGAATTGGTATATCTCGCAAATTTCTTATATGTTTTAGCTTTAGCTGCAGCTACTCCCCGTCCCATAAATAGGAATGCATATTTCCAGTAGGTGTAATCCTGTGTTCTGAATGCTCTTGCCAAGTTTAAATCGGCAAGTGCAACCATTTCATATGCTTTTGCTATCTCATCTACACGTTCATATTCACGGGGAATATTTTCCGCTATCAATTCAATAAGAAACTGTGGTTGTGTATCAACTCTCATAGCATCGATTACATGAGCGGGAGTTTTACTTTTAAGAACTGTTCTTACCGTATCAAATACGTTCTGTTCACCGTCCTTTTGTGATATTACATCTAAGCTGTCTGCAGTAATTACTTTGGAACTGTCAACTATTGCCTCCAAACTGGTTATGGCAGAACGTAGGTCACCGTTTGATTGTTTGCTTAATTGTTTTAATACATCCGGATCATATTTGATGTCTTCATAGTCACATATTCGTTTAAGTTGTGCGTTTATGGTATTTGTATGAATTTTGGTAAATTTGATTGCTTTACACTTGCTTTTTATTGATGTTAACCTTTTGCTGTAGGGATCATTTGCCATCATTATTAACGGCTGTTTTGCATTTTTTATCGTTTCGTTTATAGCTCTTACTCCACCTGAATCGTCACGTCCACTTATTCCATCCACTTCATCCATTATGATTAGTTTATAACCGGAGTTGAATAGGCTTCTTGTCTGTGCTGCTTCCCCAATTGTTCTTTTTAATATGTCATAGGACCTTTTGTCACTTGCATTTACTTCAATTGTTTCAGAAAAATATTCCTTTCCTACAAGATGTGCCATGGTTGTTTTACCTATACCTGGAGATCCCATGAGTAACAATGGTTTTTGTGGATTACCATCAGCCCATTTTTTAGCCCATACTTCGATTTCTGCCTTTGCTTTGGCATTTCCAAGTACTTCACCCAACGATTTGGGTGCATATTTTTCTACCCATTTCAATTTAATGCATCCTGTTTAAGTGTTAACTAGTAAAAATTTACTTAATAAAGCTTCTAATTGAAGTCTAGCATTTGCTCCTTCACGGATTCTGTAATCACATTCACTCATGTATTCCATTAATTTAACGAATTTTTCCTCGGATATTAATCCTTCCTGTGTCATTTGACTTACTTCCTGATAGAATTGTGTGATTAAATCATCACCGCTTATTCCATCAACTATCATTACATCACGAAGTAAATCTCTTGCGGTCATGAAATCCTTATCTATTGCCTTGTTGATAATCTTTCTTACATCCTTTGGTTTTGCCCTGCTTATGACGTCAAATACTGTTTCATCAGTGACCTTATTGTCCGTTGTGGTTGATGCCTGTAGAATGTTTATTGAACGTCTCATATCACCCTGTGTAAAGTATACTATGTTTTCGAGTGCGGATAAATCGGCTTCAATATTTTCTTGTTCTGCTATATACTGTAGTCTTTTTATTATTTGAGCTGACTTGATTGGTGCGAATCTGAATATTGCACATCTTGATTGGATAGGATCTATGATTTTTGATGAATAGTTACATGACAATATGAATGAGGATGTTTTTGTATACATTTCCATTTCTCTTCTTAATGCTTGCTGAGCATCTTTTGTCATGTTATCCACTTCATCCAGGAAGATTATTCTGAATGGTGCTCCAACGGCTTTTAGTTTACAGAAGCTTTTTATTTCATTTCTTACTGTATCTATTCCCCTTGCATCTGATGCATTTAATTCCAAAAAGTTTTGTTGCCAGTATTCTCCTAGTAAAGCCTTGGCCAATGCTAATGCACATGTTGTTTTTCCTACACCTGCTGAACCTGTAAACATTATGTTAGGCATTGAATTTTCTTCAACATATCTTTTTAATCTTCCTACTATCTGTTCCTGTCCCACCACATCATCTAAAGTTTGTGGCCTGTATTTTTCTACCCATGGTACGTTCATGTTTATCCTCCATTATCTTTATAAATCTAATAATTGTTTTTTCTTTTGATTGAATTCCTCTTCGGAAATTATTCCATCTTCTTTCAATTCATAGTATCTTCTTATCTCGGACACTGGATCAAAATCATTATGTTCTGGTATTGGTCCTTCATCACTTTCCTGATTATCCATATCTGGTACTTGTTGGAAATTATTTTCAGTATTAATTAATTTATTTGGATTTGTAACGTTTTTATTAGGATGAGGCATCATATCATTTCTTTTTGATTTGGTAAGCAGTTTATCCTGTTTTTGTCTTAAATCAAGCAATGTCTGATAAAATGCATTTAATTCATCATCATTATTATCTACCCCTGCCAGTACAAATTGTGAGCCTACAGCCCCCACAGAAAGCTTCGGTTCATTTATGAAGTTTCCCTTTTCATACTGTATCAAATTGATTTCATTGATAGGTATTACTACATTACTGTTGCCTTCATATGGCGTTAAAACCAGTTTATTGTTATCTATAATAGCGGAACATTTTCCTATGTTATTTACTTTAACTATTCCTACACCCTGTGCTTTTTCGATGTATGGAATTACTTTTGGACTTACTTGTATGCTACTAAATAAGGACATTCTATCACCAATTCTATTCATTATTTATTATTTGAACTGCTTTTTTATTTTCTATTATTACTGTCATGAAATCATGAGCATATACTGTATTTTCAAATATTTCTTTTGCTTCATTTAATAATTCATTTGAATCTGTGTATCTGTTTGAGATATGTGTTAATATTAATTGTTCAACATTTGCATCTTTTGCTATTCTTGCTGCATCTTCTGCTATGGTATGACCATTTTCTTCTGCTTTGTCAGCATATTTCTTGGAAAATGTGGCTTCATGAATTAACAAATCAACGTCACGTGCAAATTCCACCATGGATTCCTGTGGAATTGTATCCCCACTGAAAACCATCTTCACACCCTTACGTGGAGGACCCAGAACTTGTTCTGGTTTGATTATAACCCCATCCAATTCGATTTCACATCCTGCCTGCAGTTGCCCAAATAATGGTCCTGGAGGAATATTTAACTCCAAAGCTTTGGCTTTTAGGAATTTTGGTTGTCTTATTTCCTCTATCATATAAGCGTAATTTGTTACAGTATGTTTCATCTTCCTTGCCTTTACAACAAAATCATCTTGCTCATATAGTACTGAATCATCATCGGTTATACTATGTGTAATAATCTCATAGTTAATCGCTGAAAAGCCTAGCTTCTTGATATGCTCTAGCAACTCATCGATTCCTTCAGGCCCATATATGTTCAAGGGCCTTGTTCTACCCCTGAAAGCTAGGGACTGTATTAATCCCGGAAGACCCAATATATGATCACCATGAAGATGTGTAATATAGATATCATCTATTTTCATCGGACTAATTTGAGCATACATCATCTGTTTTTGTGTTGCTTCCCCACAGTCAAATAAGACCATACGATTGGATACTTTGATTACTATTGAAGTATGGTTTCTTTTTCTTGTAGGGATTGCTGATGCAGTGCCTAAAAATGTTAATTCTATAATATATACAACCCCACATTATTAGTTAATTAAAATATTACACTATATTATATATCTTTATAACATTAGTTATTTAATTTTTAAGAATATTTTTTCCGCTATACTTATGATTGCTATTATTATACTAAAAGGAAATTATAATCCAATAGGCCCCATCACGACAAAATACATTTTTTGGATATCTTTTTATCAAGGAAATGATAACAAATAATTACTAATTGTATTCATAAATATATTATATGATAATATTATTTTAGGGGAGTTACGATTGACAATTTTTAGTGATAATAGGATTATTGAAAATGTTTATGACGATATTGGATTTGAAGACATCACCACCAACAGTTTAGTAAGCGATGAAAAGTGGGCCCAAGCGGAAATCATAGCTAAAGAAGATGGAATTCTGGCAGGGATGGATGTTGCCCATTATATTATTGATAACTTTGGATTGAATATCTCTTCCAGTTTTTTAGATGGAGATTCAATAAGTAAAGGTGATGTCATTCTAGAATTTGAAGGTCGTGCCAGAGATATTCTTGTCGTTGAACGTAGCATATTGAATTATTTAATGCACCTTAGCGGAATTGCCACTTGCGTATATGATACTTGCCAAAGGGTTAAAGAAGTAAATCCGAATGTCCGTGTTGCATGTACCAGAAAAACAACACCTGGTCTTCAAAAACTTGAAAAGAAAGCTGTAGAAATTGGTGGTGGAGATACTCATCGTTTTAAATTGGATGATTGCGTTTTGATTAAGGACAATCATATTCAGGTTGTCGGTGGTGTGATAGATGCCATTGAAATAGCAAAATCCAAGGTTAGCTTTACCAAGAAGATTGAAATTGAAGTAGAGGATTTGGATAATGCCGTCAGGGCAGCTATGTTCGGTGCAGATATTGTAATGCTGGACAATATGACACCTCCACAGATAGAAGAAGTATTGACTACCCTTAAAGAGCGCAGACTTAGAGATGATGTTCTGATTGAAGTCAGCGGCGGTATTAATCCGGAGAATATATTGGACTATGCCAAATTGGAGGTTGATGTTATCTCCAGCGGTTTTATTACTAACAGTACCAAATCATTGGATTTGAGTTTGAATATATTATAAATTTTTTTTAACCACCTCTATTTTTTTATGCTATCTATCGAATTATCAGAGTACCTGTATAAATTTAAATTATTAAGTATATACATCTATCCATCATGAGAAAAAAATTTAATTTTGTAAGAATACTATTAAGCATATACAAGTTATAATGGATTATAAGATATACTTCTATTACAAACTATAAAATAATGAGTTAGAAAAGTAAAAATATGCGAACATTTATTAATTAATAATATCATAAATAATTATATGAATTAATAGTATATTCTTATAATCAATAAAATATCACTAATTGATTCGCCAATAAAATAATCGAGGTAAAAATATGGTAGATAACGAAGAAAACTTTAATGAAGAAATGGAAGTAGAAAGTACTGAAGAATATGTTGAAGATGAAGAAAACTTCGAAAGTGAAGAATATACTGAAGACGATGAAAAATTACCATTTGCTAAAGCTGAAGTTGTACGTCTAATGAAAGAACACCTAGACGATGACAAAATGATCAGAGAACGTGTTAAAGTTGAAATGAACAAATTCCTTGGTGAAGTATTAGCAAACGTATGTAAACAATTAAACGAATACCCATATTCAACCGTTGAATATGAAATGTTAAAAGAATCAACATACCCATACACTAATATTGAAAGAATAAACGAAGAAAAAATCAGAATACTAAAACACTTAGACGCTATAAAAGCAGATTGTGATGCTTTAAGTATGGACGTAAAAGCAACGCTAAAAATTAACGATAAACCAGACACTTCTGATGAAGACGATTTATTCTAAGACATTTACTTAAACCCCTTAACACATTTTTTTAAAATCATTATTTTCTAAGCATTAGACATGGTAATTTATCAATAAATCCCTTTTCACTTTCTTAGTTACAAATTTTTTTAAATTTCAATATACAAATAGTATATTATAATTATTTTGGTAAGATTAAATGAGAAGTAGTATAGAAAGAATACCTATTTCCATTGGAGGAGTTATCCTTGGTATTACTGCAATGGGTAACCTATTATATGATTACATAAGTTACAGTCGTGAGATATGCGGAATAATAGCAATCTTATTAACTGCATTGGTAGTGCTTAAGTTAATTTATTATCCAAAATACTTCAAAGAGGATTTGAACAATCCAATACTTGCAAGTATCATCGCAACGTTTTCAATGGCTTTGATGCTGATAGCAAATTATATATCACCATATATCGGATTAGAAATTTCATATTACATTTGGATTTTTGCAATACTGCTGCATATTTTCTTCCTGATTAATTACATATATAAATTTGTACTGCATTTTAAACTAGAAAACTATACTGCAGGAAGTTTTGTCGTATTTGCAGGTGTTCAAATGATTGCAATTACCGCGCCGGTATTCAATCAGGAATATCTAGGGAGCATAGCATTTTACTTTAGTTTCATATGTGTTGTATTGGTATTCCTGGTAGTATGTTACCGATATTTAAAGATACCTGTAGCAGGACCAGTTAAACCAATTATTGGAGTATACGGTGCACCATTCAGTTTATGTGCTGTAGGATACTTATCTTCAGTCACTCCTATAAACACACTCTTTGCCGCATCAATGTATATGATTACGAAAATTTTATACATCATGATATTATACAAATTCATATCATATATAAAATATCCGTTATATCCGACATATGCTGCTTATACATTTCCTGTCGTGATTAATGCAGTGACAACGCTTAAGCTAATGAATCATTTCAATGATATCGGATTAAATACTCCTTTAATGGAAATAGAATTAATTATAGAAATAGTAATATCAATTTTATTAGTAGCTTATGTGTTAAGATATTTCTTAATAGTCATATTCGAAATAGAAAGAAGAGAGATGAATATTTAGCTTCTCTACTTTCAATACTTTTTTTAAAACAAAAATTAAATGAATTCTACCAATTCGTCTATTTTTTTACGAGTCGTAGGTCTAGGTTCTGCATTAGGATAACCGAGAGGTGTCAAAAGAACACATCTTTGATTATCATCCAACTTTAAGAAGTCATTCATGACCTCTTCATGAAATGCTGCTATATAACATGTTCCAAGACCTAATTCTGTTGCCTCTAAAATGATATGATCCATTACAATCGTAGCGTCGATTTCCGCTATGTTCTTGCCATCCCACTTTCTTGTCCATGCATCATCATAATTTGCAACAACAGCCAATATCAATGGCGCTTCAAAAAACCAATCCCAAGAGGCTACATCCCGTAGTTTTTCTTCATGTTTTTTGGTATCGATGACATATATTTTAAAAGCCTGTGCATTTACACCAGTAGGCGCTATTTGAGCGGCCTTTAAAACTTTATCCAATTTTTCTTTTTCAACTTCCTTATCCAAATATCCACGTACACTGTATCTTTTTTCCATAGCTTCCAATACATTCATCTTACTCATCATCCTGATTTATTGTAGTAAAACCTGTTTTTAGAAGTGAAACTTCCTCTTCTGTTAATTTTTCATAGCTTGCATCATCATCATCGATTACACTGTTTCCGAATGGGTCTTCCAATATCATCAATGTTTCCAATTCACCCATCCTTATGTTGGTAATCAACTCAATTATATTCAATGCATTTTCCTGAACATCAGCATCTATATTGTCACCTTCCAGTTTAATTGCCCGTACAACGGCCTGTTCAAACCTTGAAAGAATACCCTCTACATTTGATACGTATCCCTGGGATTTTGGTCCAGGTTCTACTTTTAATCCTAGTTCAGGTATTGTTATCGTAGCAGTTTGACTTTTTGCAACACGTGAACTTAACTTATCACTGTTTATTTTTAGCGTATAACGTGAAGGTTCGTTTTGTTCTAATGAGATATTGTCGGATTCCTGATATCCACAATTTGTACAATAAACTGAAGTTTCAAGGATATCACCGAAATAAGGTATGTTTTCGGTTATGTTCTTAACTTCCAATGTATTTTTAGAGTGACATACCGGACAATCCGATAACATTACATCCGGTTGTTTAAGATTTTCTTCATCAAACATTGTTTTACTCCCCATAACTTCTCAATAACTTTTCATCATACAACAAACCGTTCTCTTTTAGTTCATTTATGATTTTATTTAATTTATCCTCATCCGGTGCACATATAGTATGACTATGGACATTATTGGATAAATTATACAATGTTTCTAAGGATTGCTTATCCTTAGGGTCATTATGAATTTGATATAAAAATTTCTTTGTATTTTCATCATCATCATAATTTGATATCGTTCTTTTCAATGGTTCTTTAAATTCTGGTATATAATAAGATATGTCTGTAATCCTTCCACCATATTTGGTAATTATTTTCCGTTCAAGGTCTATTTGTTCTACTGTATGCTTTAGGAATACTTCCTTATGGACTTCATTGATATATTGCATTATTTTAGTTACTGCCTTATTCCTGTCAGAATTATTTATAACCGGAACATTTAACTTATTGGCTTTTTTGATTAAGTCATCGTTTATTACCCTGTTTTCTTCAAAGTAATCCAATTGTTTTCCGCCACGTTTAATTTCAATTGCTCTTTTAATAAAACGTTTTTGATGTTCCTCACGATCTATTGTCAATATAAAAAATGCTACATTTGCATCATCTGCGAATTGTTCCACATCGATTAGGCCGGGAATTAGATGTACTCCCTCTATTACAATCGAATCGTTGTCTTTGATTGAACGTTTGATTACATTTTCTATTGCTGGAATAACAAAGGATGCATGCTCTTCAAAACCCGCTTCGATTAATTTATTCTTATCGTCATAATTGGACTTATCACGTAATGTTGAATAAGCGTTGTATGATGAGCTATGTAATGCCGGAGCATAATCTTTACCTATTATTCCCCTAACTATTTCTCGTATAAAATCTGATTCAATCAGATATTTTATTCCCAGTTTATTGGATATTTCTGATGCTATTGTTGACTTTCCTATTCCTGAAGCTGAACCTATTAAAATTACATAAGGTTTCATAGAATCACCCTGTCATTTATATTGTTATTTTTAAAGAAACTATAATTAATATTTTATCATATAGTATCAAGATTATTTTAAGAAATCTATCGATAAAACAAAGCAGCCATAATATAAATATCTGACAATCATCAGGAAAACGAGAATAAAACTAGAATAATGGAATAAATGAGACATATCCTAATACATGAATAAAAAGAGTAATGTGAAAAAAATAAATGAGAATAGTCTTATACTATTTCAACATCTACTTTTTTAGGTTTGACTTTTGGTAATGAGACTGTTAAAACATGATCTTCAAATGAAGCTTGTACTTCCTGTACTTCCACTTCTACAGGTAATGGTATGAGGTTTTTGGTTTTTCCAGAACATCTTTCTCTTCTTAATATTTTAACATCTTCTTCGGATTCATATTCATCAGGGAAGTCAACTTCAATTTCAACTGCTTCATTTGACATTTTTACGTTGACATCCTCTTTTGATACTCTTGGTAAATCTACTTTGATTACTAATTCATCCTCATATTCAAGTAAGTCTACTGATGGTTTTTTGGATTTGTATTCTGTTAATGTTTTATTCCAATCGGTTTGTTTACTTTTTAATGCGTCGACAACATCATTAATCATTTTTTCTGCCATATTTTTTGTTTCTTCCACAGTTTCTTTACCATAAACTTTGTAATCAAAATCTTTTTTATCTTCTGATTTTTCTTCTGCTTCTGCTTCACATTCACATTCTTCTTCTGTTTCAGCTCCACATTCACATTCTTCTTCTGTTTCAGCTCCACATTCACATTCTTCTTCTGTTTCAGTTGTTTCTTCCACAGTTTCTTCTTGAGCATCGATTATTTCTTCTGCTTCTTCTTTATGGTCATCTTTTGAATCTACATATACGTTTGACATTATAATCAGTCCTCTAAGTTAATTTTCTTAAGTATTATTTTTAATATAATTTTTTATTATATATTTAATAATTAGTGACTAGATATAATAAAGCTTTCTAAATTTACACCCACAAAAAAAAAGAATTAAAAAAAAGGAATGATGAATAATATCATCCAGAAAAGATGAAAAACAAATACTAGCCTATAATAAAAATTATAATAATCATCAGATTCAAAAAATAAAATATTTAAAGAAAGTAAATCCAATTTAATCATAGATAAATTGAAACTAGAGTTATTATAAATAATTTAAAAAGATTATGAAAAACAGAGGATTGATTAAAAAAGATTCTGGTAAAAAGTTAAATAAAAAAAAAGAGGTTAAATGAAATAATTATGAAATATTTCACTTCTTGTTTTCCAATTCTGCCAGATATCTTTCAAATTCATCATCCACATCTGTGGACTCCTTTGCAATTTCCTCGATTACATTTTTTATTTCCTGTATCTGAGAGTAATTACTGATACTTGTCTTGAATATAGGATCATCTATTTTTTGTGAGTACTCATCAATTACATCTTCATTTTCAAGTAGATCCGTCTTGTTGAATAAACAAATCATTGGGGTTTGGAATACTTTTTTAATTTCCTCATATAACAGGAATTGATTTTCCATTAAAAATCCAGATGTTTCTGATGGATCAAATATGTATATGATAATATTTCCAAGATGTTCCAATGCTGCTATAGCATTTAATTCAATTTCATTCATATCATTTATTGAACGGTCAAGTAAACCTGGAGTATCTATTATTTGATATTGTCTCCAGTTCATTTCATAGTTACCTATTTGTAAACCTTGTGTGGTGAACGGATAATTTGCTACTTTAGGACTTGCATCGGTAATGTTATTTAATAACGTGGATTTTCCCACATTTGGGAATCCTGCTATTACAACCCTTATAGCATCAAAGTTAATGTTAGGCATGTTCTTAAGTTCCCTTTTAGCAAAGTCCAGGAAATCAAGTTCATCCTCAATTCTATTTACAACTGATGCTATCCTACCGAATGCCTCTTTACGTATAGGTATTGCACTTAATGAATCGGATTTTCTAATTTTGGTAGTATATTGTGCTTCAATCTGTTTAAGCACACCAAGTGCCCAATAAACAGCCCCGAGTGAATGTTTATACTGATCCACACCTACCACTATATCAATATAATCCTGATAAAACTCAGGTAATTCCTCTATTATAGGTGTTTCTGTTATTATCCTATTCAATGTGGCGTTTATTGTTTCACATGCCGTTTGAACACGTACTTCTTCAATACGCATTCCCTTTACACGGCCATGCAGTTTAGTGCTTCTGACTTTGGAAGCAGCCTTACTCGCCCTGTTGAATCCTTTGTCTATTAATTCATCAGGAGTTGGTATTTGCGGTAATTTCATTTTATTAACCTCCTCATATAAAATATTATCATTATTTGATTTTATTCATTGATAATTTGTGCCTGAAACTTATATAATACACAATCATCATCTTTCCATGAATTTGAAGATAATCCTGCCTTATAACATAGATTTGTTAGATACTCCTCCAAATTCCAATTCTGTTCTGTTGCAACCTGCGGTAGAAACAATCCTCTGCTGTAACCTTTTTCAATTATTAACCCATCTGTTCCCAGTTCTATTTCAGATAGATATTCTTCATAGTTTTCAACATTTATTTTTTGTGGTTTGGTCAGCACACTTATTTCTATTTTTATATCATCATACTCATCCATCGTTAATGGATTAAATCTAGGGTCATCAAATGCTGATGCCAATGAAACATCAAGAAGTGCATCGATTAATTTTTCGTATGGTTCCGGATAACCTATACAACCCCTTAATGAGTCATGTTTGTTTAATGTTACAAAGACACCAAGTTTTTCATAGAATATATCAGGCAATTCGTATTCGCATTGATATATCTTATCGTTCAAGTAAGAAAGGATATTTTCTCTAACGATTTTTATGGCCAATCGTCCTTCTTCTTGTGTTAATACAGCATTTTTCATAATCTACTGAGCTCCGCCAACAGTTGCTTTGCTTACCTTAATATGTGGTCCACCATCACCGACAGGAACTGTCTGACCATCTTTACCACAGAAGCCCACATTTAACTTGAAGTCGGAACCTACTCCAACTACATTGTTTAAAATATCCAATGTACTTCCTGATAGCGATACATCACGTAAGTGTGTTGATAGTTCACCATTTTCTATTTGATATGCCTCTACGGCGTTGAATTGGAATATTCCCTTTCCGGTATCAACCTGTCCACCACGTGAACCCTTAAGATATATTCCGTCATGCATATCCTCGATTAGTTCATCGAATGATGAATCTCCCGGTTTAATGTATGTGTTACTCATACGTACCAATGGCTGATTCTTGATGCTGCTTCTTGCATTTCCACTTGATTCCAATCCCAGTTTTTTAGCACTTGCCCTGGAGCTTAGTACCGTTTTTAGTACTCCGTCTTCTACAAGTACATTTTTATTTGAATTTGAACCTTCAACATCATAAGCAAAGTGTCCAAATCCGTCTTTACGTGTTGCATCATCTATGACAGTTATCAGTTCAGAACCTATTTTTTGTCCAATCTTATCTTTTAATATGGAATCGTTCTGTAAAATTATATCCGCCTCTGATGCATGACCTAATGCTTCGTGAATAAAGACACCAGTTAGTTCAGGGTCAAATATTACTGGAAAATCACCGGATGGTGCTGCCTTAGCATCAAGTAAACTGATTGCCTTTTCTGATATTCCCCGACCGAAGCTTTCCAAATCGGCATTTTCAATCAATTCAAATCCTTGCACTCCACCCAAACTTTCGTGACCAAATTGCATTACTTGACCATTATCTGCTACAGAGTTCATGGATAGTACTATTCTGTTATTTTCTGATTGAATGTTTGTCCCATCGGTACTTAAAAGTATGCTGTTTGATTGTGACTCTGAAAATGAGATGTTTGTACTGACAATCCCATCTATCTTTGCCGCATCATCTGCTTCTTTTATTAAGTTTATCTTATCTTCAATGGTTATGTCTTCAATTTGTATCTTTGCATTGCTTTTTACGAAGTCTTCATTTGCTTTTGTTTGTGATAGTTCAACATCACTTGATAATTGATTTGCAAGTAATGTTGCTTTATCGGCGGCTTTTTGAACATCATTTATGTCTGTTGTATATGCAAATCCCCATGCTCCATTTTGCAATACTCTTATTCCAACTGAAAAATCATTTCCGGTATCGACGTTGTCGATTTTACTATCTTTCATTATTATTGAATTATTGATTGATTCACCTGCACGAATGTCTGCATAATCAACTGTCTTTTCTAATTTTTTTATTACACTGTGAAAGATATCTTCATCTAATTGATTCATACATTTTCCTCCCTTAATCTTTATGTTATCTGATGAGAATTAGTGTTTTAGATTATTAATAGTTATTTTATTACATTATATTATTATACTGTATATAATATTTACTTTTTCTAGTATATTATCTTTTGTAATAAAGGAAAAAAATTGTTTATTAGCTTAACAGCATAATATAATTAAAAATTAAGAAAGTTTAACATGAACTTTGGAAAAATGCTGCAAAAAAATAATGCTTAAAACGCAAATTAAAAAAAGATTCAAATAAATAAAAAAAAGAAAAATGATTATAATTTATCTTTTAAAGCAGTGTAAGCTTCTCCTACTGTTAAAGGATAACCTTCAGATAAAGTTAATATATCATTGTCATCAAATTTTTCAAATAATTGTCCAATCCATGGTAATCTTAAGTCAGCCTTATCAATTACCTCGGTATCTGTAAATACTTCACGGCAATTACCTTTTTTAATTATTTGACCAAATCTTAGTACATTGATATTATCAGAGTACATTGGCACTAGGTCAACGTCGTGGGTTGATACAATGATTGTCATTCCATCATCATTTAAATCATACAACAATTGCATAATATCTGATGCACCATTAGGGTCAAGCCCACTGGTAGGTTCGTCTAAAACCATGATTTTTGGTTTCATGGATAATATACCTGCAATTGCTACACGTTTTTTCTGACCTCCACTAAGGTGGTGTGGTGCTTTCTGTGCATAATCGGCCATACCAACTACTTCTAATGCATGTTGTGTACGTTCCTTTACTTCTTCCTCATCCAATCCCATATTCATTGGACCAAATGCAACATCCTCAAATACTGTTGGTGCGAATAATTGATCATCAGGGTTCTGGAATACTACTCCTACTTTTGTTCTTGCTTCGAGTAAACTTTTTTTATCATATTCTAAAGTTTTTCCTTCAATTTCAATACTTCCGCTGGTAGGTTGAATGATACCGTTGAAGTGTAAAAAGAAAGTACTTTTTCCTGCACCGTTAGGACCTAAAATGGAAATCATTTGACCTTCTTCCACTTTGAAGTTTATTCCTCTGAGTGCATTAGTTCCATCCGGATAATTATAAACTAAATCTTTAGCTTCTAAAATAACTGTCATAATATCCCCCATATTACTTTTTTTGATTTGATTGTGATTATACTGGAATTACATTTAGTGAACCTGTTATAATAATTCCATAGATTACTAATCCAAAGAAGATTAATAACAATACCCAATTTGTTATGGAAATTGTTCTTATTGAATCTCCATGTTGAACCATATTCAAACGTCCATTATATCCTCTTGAAGCTAAAGCGTTATAGGAAACTTCACCCTGTTCCCATGTTCTAATGAAAACCATACCTGCAAGAGATGCTAGACAATTCATCCAACTCATATAATTGTGATAACCTAGTCTGGTTTTTTGTGAGTTATACATTGTTGCAGTTACATCTAAGAATAAGAAGATGTATCTATACATTAATATTGCTAAATCAGTGACAATCTGTGGTATATGTAAATCATGGAATAATGTAAATATCCTGTTCATTGGTGTTGTTAATATGAGTACTGCTAATGCTGAAACTCCACCTAATACTCTAAACAATATTAAAATTCCCTGATTAGCACCTTGTGAGGATATACCTAATCCTAAGAAACCAAAATCAACGATTTTATCACCAGCACCTAATAATGCTAATAGTACCACTGACAATATTGCAAATCCTGCTGGAATAGCCATAAACGTTGCATAGAATTTTGC
>AUXO014082676.1_pt1 | contig 23054 bp, 19 predicted proteins | sample 768731 | NCBI WGS metagenome assembly AUXO01 (sample SAMN02715735, study PRJNA202380) | gut metagenome | biome: sheep rumen | host: Ovis aries | place: New Zealand: Palmerston North | reverse complement strand
TACAAGTTCGAGAGCGACCGCAAGGCCTTCGGCATGGTGTATTGGGTGAAGGAGAGGTAAAGAAACCGTCATTACACATTTTGTGTTACACATTTTGCGAAATCAGAAAACAACCTACTCCATCAGCGATGTGTTCTTATCCCGCTGGATGGAACGGCTCTAAAAGAAGACGAGGGCACCTAGGAGTATCGATGAAAGAAGACAGAAATATTACACGATGACTTCGAAGATACGCTTGCCATTCCACTCTATCCATTGTGGCTCGGCTTCCTGCTTGTTTTTTGAAAAGTCGAAGGTAACGAGATAGCCTTCATCCATACCACGAATAGCCAAGTAGTCGGAAAGCTGATCGCGCCCTTTCTCCTCGTACTTATCACCATGCCAGATTTTCAGTTCCACGATAAACTCCTGTTTCTCATGGGTCACCACCAGATCCATACGACGATTGTCGCGAGTTTCAGGCTCCACATAATAGAAGCCGACGCCGTTGATAATAGGCTTGAGGAAAGTGAGGAACAGGAGTCTACCCTCCTTCTCGAGGAAAGGAACCGTATTCTCACGATACTCCTCATGCATCAGATCGCGAAAACGGGCAATGACATGCTCCATATTAAGACGACCGTTCTTAACATAGTTCAACACGAATGGTGAAATCCTAGTTTGTCTTACCATACTGTCTAGCACGGTTGATAGTGAAATACTTTCCCTTATCTATCAGGTCTTTTACGGCTTTGAAACGCGTTTCCGTATCAACCATATAATGACACATTGGGTTGCAAGTACCTGTGACGTTGAATTCTCTTCTCATACAAATAATTGTCTTTCTGCGGCAAAGCCTCTTAATGAGTCACTGATTTTTCGGCAAAGATAACAATTTATTTCTAAACGACAAAGAAAACACGAAAAAACTATTCCTGAAGAAATGGCTTTTGGCCGCCTTTTCCGCAAAGCCTGCCTGATATGTTGAATATTATCTTTTTCTTTTTTAAGGAAGAACTATAGGGCGAGGCGCAAGCCGAGAGAGATCATCACGTTGTCAGGCAAGCGGTCGCCCCGACTCGGCACTCGACATCCCCTGGCACTACAGTCCCAACCGCCTCCACGTATCACACGGGAATTATTACCATATCTGTCCTGACACCATTCCCAGACGTTACCGCTCATGTCATAGAGACCAAGTTCATTGGCTTTCTTTGTCTTTACGTCACGAGTTCCTTTGTATTGGGTGGTATTAGAATACCAAGCCACATCGTCAATCGCGTTGCTCCCGCTGTACTTATAACCCAGGCTCTTCTTGCCACCTCTCGCAGCATACTCCCACTCTGCCTCTGTCGGCAAACGGAATTTCTTACCCGTCATATCATTCAGTTTGCGGATGAACTCTTGGCAATCATTCCAACTAACTAACTCAACAGGATGCTTTTTACCCTTATATTTCGACGGATTGCTGCCCATAACAGCCTTCCACAGTTCCTGCGTCACTTCCGTCTCACCAATGGAAAAGGACGAGAGCGTCACCTGATGAGCAGGCTTCTCGTTGCTATGAGCATCACTTCCTTGTTCGCTTGTGGCTCCCATCTGGAATGTACCACCCTCAACACGAATCATATTAAACGATACACTTCCGACGGTTATCATCTCTTTATTGCTTTGATTTACTACAGACAATTCCGTTTGTGACGTTGGCTGAGTTACTGGCTGTTCCTGTTTATTTGCAATGGGAATTTGATTGTCTTGCTGTTTCATTGGTGTCCGAACAATCTCACTGCTCTTTTCCTGCTGAAGTGTTTCAACTATTCTGCGTAGATTATCTTTATTCAGTTTCGCAACACCTTCTATCGTTGTATATCCCTCCTTCACAATCATATAATCATGCGAACCTACGGGAAGCATTAATTCAAGATGGCCATCTCTATGATAAGGCTTCGAATCAACAAGCACAAGTGCATCTTTGGGTGTGTAGTCTATAATCAACTTCTGTGTCTTTTCGCCCATCAGCAATGTGAGCGTATAGGTTACCTTACATTCGACTCCTGATATGCCATGATCACGGAAGTTCACATCCAAGGGAACATACTTGGGATGCTTGATACGCAGCATATAGGCCCCCTGAGTCATATACACCCAATATTCGCCAGTCTTATACTCAACCTTACCAAAGACATTGCCCTCAAACTGCGCCCCTTCATCTGCCAACTGCACTTTCACGAGACCGCAAGCCTGCCCGGCCAAGTCCTTCCGCTCATACTGGCTCGCCGACAAATCCATCGGCGAAGCTGTCATAGATTTCACCGTCAGTTCCTGAGCCTGAAGTCCACTACCCCCCAAAAAACAACAGAGTATCAATAATACAATAAGTGTCAAATTCTTGTCTTTATTCGGAGCCATATTTTCTTCTTTTTTTATTCTATGACCAGACTATTGAGCGAGACGAAAACCTACAAAAGGGAATTTACCAGACTGATGAGCACCATTCCGACTCGACACACGGTAAGACTCTATCAAACTCCCGTAACCACCACGAAGTTTACGACCAGCACCATCAGATAATGGACCCATTGGATTTGTCTGCTGCTCACTATTATATTCTCTTCCACCATCCTGACACCATTCTTCTACATTTCCGCTCATATCATATATACCTAATTCGTTGGGATTCTTCAAACCTACATCATAAGTAGAGGTATATCTTCTATTTTCATCATACAAAGCATCACCATACAAAGCAACGTCATTCAATTTATTGCTGCCCGCATATTTATACCCCTTGCTTCTGTTTCCGCCTCTGGCGGCATACTCCCACTCTGCTTCAGTGGGTAATCGGAACTTTTTCCCTGTCATTGTATTAAGTTTACTGATAAACTCTTGGGCGTCATTCCAACTAACTTCCTCTACAGGATGTTTTGCACTCTTGTATTTCGAAGGGTTGTTCCCCATCACAGCCTCCCATTCTTCCTGAGTTACCTCATACTTTCCAATAGAAAACGAGGATAACCTCACTTGATGGGCAGGTTTTTCGTCATCCTGAGCTTCACTACCTTGTTCTTTGGTGGCTCCCATAGTGAACGTTCCACCTTCAACATATACCATATTATTAATCAGATTCTGAATGACAGGTGGCAATATTTTTAGATTAAGCACCTGAGAGTATGGAATTGTCAGAATTGCTCCCTTTTTCAACGTATATCCAGGATCTTTCATCTCTGGATTTGCTTCAATAAGCTCATCTATTGTAATATCATACAAACGACATATACTGAAGATTGTCTCCCTCCTATTTGCGACTTTATGAAGTCTCTGAATAGAAGCCACTTTTTCGTCTTGTTTATTTACTATCGATTCCTTCTTCTGTTGCTGTTTTCCTGGTGCCTGAACAATCTCTCTGCTTTTTTCTGGTTTAAGTGATTCCATGATGGTGCGGGGATTTTCCTCATACAACTTTGCAACACCATCAATCGTGGTATATCCCTCCTTCACAATCATATAATCATGCGAACCTACAGGAAGCGTTAATTCAAGATGACCATCTCTCTGATATGGCTTCGAATCAACTAAGACCAGCGCATCTTTGGGTGTGTAGTCTATGATCAACTTCTGTGTCTTTTCTCCCATCAGCAGTGTCAATTGATAGGTTACAAGCGGCTCCACCCCAGAAATACCATAATCGGCAAAAGAGACATGGCAAGGCAAAAATGCAGGAGATGCAGCCAAGTGCTTGATACGCAATTCGCGGCTGCCCTTGGTCATATATACCCAATACTCACCACCCTTGTACTCCGCAGGCTGAATGACATTGCCCTCAAAGCCAACCTCCTTGGCGGTCAACTGCACCTTCACCAAAGCACAGGCTTCACCAACCAAGTCCTTTCTTCTGTACTGACTTGCAGAAAGGTCGTTGGTGCTCTTCATCTCTTTCACTGTAAGTTCCTGGGCTGAGAGTCCCAATACAGCCAAGAAACAGTGTATCATTAATATAATGCGTTTCACTCTCATTGTCACTATATATGTGTCAGATTTTTCGGCAAAGATAGTGATTATTTCCGAAACGGCAAAGAAAACCTACAAAAAACTAAAGGGCGAGGCGCAAGCCAAGGTAGTCGCCCGAGTCATCCTGCGAGCGGTCGAGCCGGAATGAAACACGGCAGACCCTCGCGAGGCCGCTCCAATAGCCACCACGGCACACGCGGTAAGATCCAGATGAAGGGCCTTTAGGATTCATTTGACTACTACTGCTATAGCCACCATAACTGTCCAGACACCACTCATATACATTGCCACTCATATCGTAGAGACCAAGTTCATTGGCTTTCTTTGTCTTTACGTCATGTGTACCTTTATCGTTTGTGGTATTCGTATACCAAGCCACATCATCGATAGTGTTGCTCCCGCTGTATTTATACCCCTGGCTTTTCTTGCCACCTCTCGCTGCATACTCCCATTCTGCCTCTGTCGGCAAACGGAATTTTTTACCTGTCATATCATTCAGCTTGCGGATAAACTCCTGGCAATCATTCCAGCTAACATTCTCTACAGAATGTTTTGCATCCTTAAATTTCGAAGGATTGGTACCCATTACTACCTCCCACAACTCTTGCGTTACTTCCGTCTCACCAATGGAAAAAGAAGAAAGCGTCACCTGATGAACAGGTTTTTCCCAATCAAAAGCATCGCTTCCTTGCTCACTTGTTGCTCCCATCTGGAATGTACCACCCTCCACTCTAATCATATTAAACGATACACTCCCGACGGTAATCGTCTCCTTATTGCTTTGATTTACTACAGACGATTCCGTTTGCGAAATTGGCTGAGTAACTGGCTGTTCCTGTTTTTTTGCAATGGGAATTTGATTGTCTTGCTGTTTCATTGGTGTCTGAACAATCTCAAGGTTCTTTTCTGGCTGAAGCGTTTCTGTGATTCTACGGGGATTTCCCGTATACAATTTTGCAACTCCGTCAACAGTCGTATACCCTTCCTTTGCAATCACATAATCATGCGAACCTACAGGAAGCATTAATTCAAGATGACCATCCTTATGATAAGGTTTCGAATCTACTAGCACCATCGCATCTTTGGGCGTATAGTCGATAATGAGCTTTTGATATTTCACTTCCATGTCTAAGATTAGTGTATACGTCACCTTACTCTCAACGCGTGAGATACCGTAATCACGGAAGTTTATCTGAAGCGGGAAGAAGTTTGGATGCTTTACCGAAAGCATATATGAACCTTCTGACAGATATACCCAGTACTCTCCCATTTTGTAGTTAGTATCCCCTATGACATTACCCTCAAACTGTGCCCCTTCATCTGCCAACTGCACTTTCACGAGTCCGCAAGCCTGCCCTGCCAAGTCCTTACGTTCATACTTGCTTGCCGACAGATCCATCGGCGACAAAGACATTGATTCCACGACCAACTTCTGTGCCAGAACTCCTTTCCAGAAAGCCAAGCAACATATCAATATTATAATGCGTTTCACTCTCATTCTTACTATATATGCCAGATTTTTCGGCAAAGATAGTGTTTTATTTCGATACAACAAAGAAAACTAAAAAACCATTGGTCGTAAACACACAAAAAAGTGGTTGTTGTGCATTTTTTTATGTGAAAATGTAGCCTTTTATAGAAATAATGATTATTTTTGCAGTCAAATAGCGAAGAAATCATGGTTAAAAGACAGATACTACTTTTATCTATAAGCATCTTGCTAGCACTCACCGCTCACGGGCAGGACTTGAAAGTGAGAACGATGAGTATGAATGACGGCGACCTGTCGGCCAGTATTTACGAGCGCAAAGACCTGAACAAGCAGGCCTGTGCACTGGTCAAGGTGCAGCTGGCTGCATACGGTGCTCAGTTTGAAGGCAATGTGATAGGTGATGTGGCCTACAAAACAGGAGAATACTGGGTTTATATGAGCGAAGGCTCGCGCGAGTTGCGCATCAAGCACCCCAACTACCTGCCACTGCATATCACCTTCAGCGACTATGGTGTCAACACGGGCGTAAAGGCAAAGCATACCTACAACCTCGTGTTGGTGAAGCCTGCGGCCTATGCTGCCAACGACGATGACGATGGTACCAGCTATCTCATTATGACCGTCACACCAAAGAACAGCATCGTGTTCATCGATGACACGCTACAGACCGTCAACAACGGTACCATGCGCATCAGGCTCAGCTACGGCCTGAGTGGATGCCAACGGCTATGCCACTGAGCAGGGCACGGTGGAGATAGGCCCAGGACGCAAGGACATGAACATTGCCCTGCAATCGCGCATGAGCACACTGAGCGTCAACTGTGTCACGCCAGATGTGCAGATTTATGTGAACGACCAACTGAAAGGCACTGCGCCATGGAGCGGACAGCTGCCTCCTGGCACCTACGTGGTGGAGGGACGTAAACAGGGCAGCCATCCGCAGCGCGAAACCGTCAACCTCTCTGAGCGATCCGACCGCACCATCACCCTACCCGCCCTGATAGCACAGGTAGGTCGTCTTGATATAGACTACCAACCTGTGAATGTAGAGGTTTATCTGGATGGCAACCTATTAGGTAAGTCGCCCGACATCTTCCGCAATATCAGTGTAGGCAGCCATGAAGTGGAGCTACGTTACACAGGCTATACCAGCAAGAAGGAACGCATCACCATAGAGGAGGGCAAGACAGCCAAACTTACCGGCAGTCTCAGCCGAATTCCATCAGAGGACGCAGAGATTGCGGGAAAGACGGCAGAGCAGATTCGAAGTATTGCCTACAATTACCACGAAGGAAAAGGTGGAAAATCTGTTGACTATGCCAAGGCCATGAAATACTACCGCATCGCAGTAGAACGAGGAAATACGACAGCTATGGTTAACATAGGCTATATGTACAAAAATGGCCAGGGCGTTGAAATAGACTATATAGAGGCCATGAAATGGTATCGGAAGGCAGCAGAACAAGGACTTGCAATGGGGCAGAATAATCTTGGCTATATGTATGACATGGGCTATGGCGTTACCAAAGACTATATAGAGGCCGTTAAATGGTATCGGAAGGCAGCAGAACAAGGACTTGCATTGGGGCAGAATAATCTTGGCTATATGTATGAAAAGGGCTATGGCGTTACCAAAGACTATATAGAGGCCGTGAGATGGTATCGCAAAGCGGCAGAGCAAGGAAATTCAAATGCACAATATAATCTTGGACTTTGCTATCAATATGGCAAAGGAGTTTCCATAGACCTCACACAAGCTAAATACTGGTATGAGAAAGCTGCCGCACAGGGAAATGAGGATGCCAAGAAAAAGCTAGAAGAGTTAAAATTGAAGAAAAACAAGATACCTCCGATAGACAGCATTGAGAAAACTAAAGGGCGAGGCGCAAACCGATAAGATTACAAGATAAATCGGACGGGAAACTTGAGCGAGCCGACACTCGACAATCCTCCAATTTGTCGACCCAACAACCACCTCGCCCCACGCCCATAGAACCCATACCCACGGGAGTGTCTTCGTCCTGGTTCTGAAACCAACACCATTCGTAAACATTTCCACTCATATCATACAGTCCTAATTCGTTATGCGCCTTCTGACCCACATCATGAGTTGTGCTGCCACTATTGCCGAGATACCAGGCTACATCATTAAAATTATTACTACCACTATACAAATAGTTATTGCTTTTGCGGCTCCCCTTCGCTGCATATTCCCACTCTGCCTCAGTAGGCAAACGAAACTTTTTACCTGTCAAATGGTTTAACTTGTCAATGAATATTAGACAATCCAACATACTTACATGTTCAACGGGCAATTTGGGTCCTAAGAAATGTGAAGGATTGTTGCCCATCACAGCCATCCATAGTTCTTGGGTAACTTCCGTCTCACCAATCCAATAATCAGAAAGCGTTACCTGATTCCCCATTTTCTCATCATTTTTGTACTTCATGAACATTTCTTGTATCATCTGACGGTTGACATCTGCAGAACGTCGTAACTGCAGTAATGCTCCTCTTAGAGAATCCTGAAGTTCGTCAATCTTAACTGATAGCGCCTGAGCTTGAGGTGTTTGCTCGTTGACGTTTTTTATCAGACGGTTATGGTCATTGACAGCTTGGTTATAGCTGTTAATCAATGAACTCTTCGTCTGCTCCACAATAGAAGGAATAAAGGTTGACGGGATAGTATTATACTTATTGGCAGGATTAGTTATGTAATCACGTAAATAGTCAAGTTTCTGCACTATAACGTTGGCTTCCTCCATACGTGAGGATAATTCAAGGGATTCAAACATATTATAGCCCATCGTGAAAGTGCCACCCTCAACTCTAATCATATTAAACGATACACTCCCGACGGTAATCGTCTCTATATTGCTTTGGTTTACTACAGACGATTCCGTTTGTGAAATTGGCTGAGTAACTGGCTGTTCCTGTTTATTTGCAATGGGAGTTTGACTGTCTTGCAGTTTCACTGGCACTTGAACAATCTCACTGCTCTTTTCCAACTGAAGCGTTTCAACTATTCTGCGTGGAGTATCCTTATTCAGTTTCGCGACACCCTCAATGGTTGCATAACCTTTCTTTGCGATGACATAATCATACGAGCCGATAGGAAGGGTCAGCTCAAGATGACCATTCTCCTGATAAGGCTTCGAATCGACAAGTACCAGTGCATCTTTGGGCGTATAGTCGATAATCAGCTTCTGTGTCTTTTCTCCCATCAACAATGTGAGCGTATAGGTTACCTTGCTTTCGACTCCTGATATGCCATAATCATGGAAGTTCACATCGAGGGGGACAAACTTCGGATGCTTAACCCGCAGCATATAGGCTCCCTGAGTCATATACACCCAGTACTCACCCGTCTTATACTCAACCTTACCAAAGACATTACCCTCAAACTGCGCTCCTTCATCTGCCAACTGTACTTTCACGAGACCGCAAGCCTGCCCGGCCAAGTCCTTCCGCTCATACTGGCTCGCCGACAGATCCATCGGCGAAGCTGTCATTCCTTCCACAGCCAACTTCTGAGCTTGAAGTCCAGTCAGAACACTCCAAAGAGAGAGTATTAATAATAGGTTGCGTTTCATACGAATCAATTTTACGATTACTTTTGAAGGAGAGAATTAAAGGGCGAGGCGCAAGCCGAGGTATTGGAACGTGCCGCCAGGCGAGCTGGCGCTCCGGTACGACACTCGGCAGTTCCACGCGTAGTTGAGCCAACTGCCACCACGGTTCACGCGGCTAGAGCCTGATGAAGGGCCTTTAGGATCCGACTGACTACTGCTGCTATATGCACCACCATACCAGTCCTCACACCATTCGTATACGTTACCGCTCATATCATAGAGACCAAGTTCATTGGCCTGCTTGGTCTTTACGTCACGAGTACCTTTTTCGTTGGTGGTCTTGGTATACCAAGCCACATCATTAATCTTATTACTGCCAGCATACTTATATCCCTGGCTCTTCCTGCCACCTCGCGCCGCATACTCCCATTCTGCCTCTGTAGGCAAACGGAACTGTCTGCCAGTCTTTGCATTCAGCTTGCGGATGAACTCCTGGCAATCATTCCAACTCACTTGCTCCACGGGATGACTTGCACCCTTAAACTTTGAAGGATTGCTACCCATTACAGCCTCCCACAACTCCTGCGTCACTTCCGTCTCACCAATGGAAAAGGACGAGAGCGTCACCTGATGAGCAGGCTTCTCGTTGCTTAAAGCATCACTTCCTTGCTCGTTTGTGGCTCCCATCTGGAAAGTACCGCCATCAACTCTTATCATATCAAACGATACACTCCCCACGGTTATCGTCTCCTTTTGGCTTTGATTTACTACAGACGACCCCGCTTGCGCTATTGGCTGAGCAACCGGCTGTTCCTGTTTGTTTGCTATAGGGACTTGATTGTCTTGCTGTTTCATTGGAGTCTGAACAATCTCACTGCTTTTTTCCAACTGAAGCGTTTCTGTGATTCTACGGGGATTTCCCTCATACAATTTTGCGACACCGTCAATCGTGGTATAACCTTTTTTGGCGATGACATAATCATGCGAACCTACGGGAAGCATTAATTCAAGATGACCATTCTCCTGATAAGGCTTTGAATCGACAAGCACAAGTGCGTCTTTGGGTGTATAGTCTATAATCAACTTTTGTGTCTTTTCGCCCATCAGCAATGTAAGCGTATAGGTTACAAGCGGCTCCACACCAGAAATACCATAATCGGCAAATTTTATGTGACAAGGCAAAAATGCAGGTGAGGCAGCCAAGTGCTTGATGCGCAATTCACGGCTGCCCTTCGTCATATATACCCAATACTCACCGCCCTTGTACTCCACGGGCTGAATGACATTACCCTCAAAGCCAACCTCTTTGGCGGTCAACTGCACCTTCACCAAAGCACAGGCTTCACCAACCAAGTCCTTCCTTCTGTACTGACTTGCAGAAAGGTCGTTGGTGCTCTTCATCTCTTTCACAGTCAGTTCCTGGGCAAGGATGCCTAGGAAAGTCCAACAACATATCAAAAAGGCCAAAACACGCTTCATTCCTATATCTAATTAACTTCAATGGTGCAAAATTACGAAAAAGATTTCAAATATTCACATTTTTTCAGTTTGTTTCTCACATTTTTGAGGATTTCTTTGGGGATATTACAAAAAAATAGTATTTTTGCATTCGAATACATTAAGCTAAAGACCCATGAGTAATCAAACAAAAGCTTTATCATCAGGCGTTATCCTGACTGGCAAAAAAGGTAAACATGCATACAAGGTGATGCAAGTACTTGGACGAGGAGGGTTTGGTATCACCTATCTGGCACAGGAAACTATTCCTTTAGACGGTATTCCCCAGACTCTGAAGTACACTATCAAGGAGTTTTGCCTCAGTGATATCTGCACAAGAGAAGAGGATGGCTCGTTGTCTGTCGCACCAGACAGGAGAGACGAATTGAACGAGGCAAAAGAGGAATTCCGTAAAGAGGCGGAGCATCTACGTGAACTTTCCCACAATGGCATTGTGCCAGTCAGTGAAGTCTTTGATCAGAACGGAACCGTCTACTACGTCATGCAGTACTTGGGAGGTACTACTCTTTCAACGTTCATAAAAGAGAACGGAGCCTTGAATGAGGATGAGGCCATCGATATCACACGCAAAGTGGGTTCTGCGCTCAGTTATTTACACCAGCGCCGGATGACTCACCTTGATGTCAAGCCTGACAATATCATGCTCATGAAAGACGCTGATGGCGGTATACGACCAGTTCTGATAGATTTCGGATTATCGTGCCACTATGGTAATAATGGTAAAATTACATCTAAAGTTGTGGCCGTCGGCACTTCAAAAGGTTACTCTCCCATGGAACAATATGTTCCAGATGGTGTAAAGACCTTCACGCCTCAGGCAGATATCTATGCACTGGGAGCGACACTATTCCATATGCTGACAGGCAAGGTGCCCGCTATATCTACGGATGTTTCCACAAAATATATTTACACTAACCTCCCTGAAGGAATATCTGACCGCACCATGAACGCCCTGAATTTGGCTATGCAAAAACGGAAAGAGGACAGGCCAGAAACAATGGAGAAATTTCTCCAAATTTTGGATCAAGGTGGAACTCAATCCGACATTTCAGGAGGAAACGTTACAGAACGCATCTCAAAAGGCCCAAGACCAGATGACAACAAGAAGAAATATATGTTTATAGGCATTGCTGCTGTAGCTCTCATTTTAGTTATCTTCCTTATGTTCGGCCATTCTTCCACTTCAGAACAACCCATTACAAACCAGCAGGAAGTTGCACCACCGGAAATATCAACGGAAGAGGCAGGAACAACAAACAATGTTTCCACTAATCAGGAATCCCAAACTGGTGAGCAAACTGAACAAACAGGTACGAACGCCAATAACAATTCTTCATCAGGGAGTAGCAACAATGCGGGGGCTGGTACATCAAGCCCATCTACACCAGAACCGCCAAAACCTGAGACTTCAACGGTGACAAAGGTCAAAGACTTAGGTTATGCAGTTTGGGAAGGAACACTGAGGAATGGAAGGCCTGATGGTGAAGGAAAGATGACTTTCAAGAGCCAGCATATCATTGACTCGTTTGACCCCGACAAACTCGAGGCAGAAAATGGAGACTACATTGTAGGAGTCTACGAAGATGGTCATTTGGTTTCTGGCAAATGGTATGATTCTAATGGCAACAGAAAAAAGACAATTTACATAGGAGGTCAATAATTATTTCAATCAACATGAACAGATTTATTATTTATAGATCCTTATTATTATTAATATGGTGTATCTCCGTAGAGAACACTATGGCACAGCAGCATGATGCAAATGTTCTAAAAGCTGCCAAAGTTCTACGACTGAATCTCGACTCTATCACAAAGAATGTTGAGCCTGGATCAGCAATTATCGAGAAGAAAGGTCAGAAACTGACAATCAGAATTGACAGAAATGGGAAGATTCAGCATATCGGTCTGCCATTATTTAATCAGCAGATACGGGTACTCCAGCCTTCACCCATCTATGATTATCTGGAATATGCCGTTTTAGACCAGAAATATCATATCTCTGAGAACAACCTCCAGTTGCAGCAATTGAAGTTCCGCAAAGGCGAATGGAAAGAACTTCAGAATATAACAGACACACTAAGATGCACTATCAATAATGTGGAAGACAAGTTTTATGAGGTCACCTGGTCTGACAATGAAAAGGAAATTGTGTCGGTAAGCTTTCCCATTAATTATGAGCTTCTCGCCAACAGCAAGCGCAAGGATATTCTGGAAAAGTTTGTAAACTCTCTCCAGCAGTATGAGGCCAGTTCACGTTATTCAAGAAAAATGGACTCAACTAAGTTAAAGCCATTTGAAAAAAAAGGTATTTATGTTCAAGTTGGAGATAGTTACACAATTCCCAGCATCAACACAAACACATATTTCCGCAAGTCTCAAAGTACAAACGACAGCTGTGGCTACGAATGGTTGTTGGACAAGAACTTCCCCTGCGAAACTCTGGCCAACAGACTGCTCTCGCCAGGCTCGTTTCCCGACAATCCAGCCATGATGGTCACCTGCTTCCTCTATAATCATCGTAAGGTAACCATCCCAACAACGTTAGCCAACTGGATGGGGCTTTGCAGCGAAGGAGGATGTACTCCTTATTATGGATTTGAGAAGAATAATCAAGGCAAACTTACTGCCACTCTCATCATGCGCAATCGGGATTCGGGGTACGACCATATCCTGACCATTACCTGTCAGCAGGAGCAATTGGAAGGCAATGCACTCCAATTGGAAGCTAAAGCTTATCTGTATACACCCTCTTCGAACGTGAGCGACTTGTTCTATGAGCCAAGCAAACCAAGCCAGAAGAAAAAGATTATATTAAAATGAGGAAATTGATATTAGCCTTGCTGGTCTCATCTGCCTGTTACATGGTGCATGCCCAAGACGATTTCGTCACCAAAATGAATGAAATCAAGATGAGCGGTGAATACTACACAGCTCACAACCGAGCAGACACGGAAGAGGCTGCATTTGAAAAATGTGTCAAAGACATCATGGTGCAGCTTCCTCCTGGCATATATGACGAAGCCTTCGTCAGAAAGAATGCCATGCGACTTACCAAACCAGGTGGTCCCTGTCGCGTTTTCGCCTATCTGAAGAAAGGCACAGCACCACAAAAAAAGAAAGAGATGTCACAGATTGTGTTCAAAAGAGACCTACAGTTAGAAGAAGCAGAGGATAATCATGAGATAAAGCCAAGGCCTGACACTCCCAAGCCTATCGCTCCAAAGCCAGAGATCAAGAAAGCCCCGACGGCCAATGCCGACAAATCTCTGTTGTCCCGCATTGTGAACGACATTCAGTCACGCCCTACCATCAACAATGCCTACAATTCCTTCAATGCAAAGAAAGACTTAGGTATGGTAAGTGCTTTTGGACTCTTAAATAGTGTATCAAATACTGACAATGTATATATTGTCATCTATGATGCCACCACCCAGGAACTCATTTCTATCCTCTCCCCCATTCAAAACGGAAGCAGGAAAAACTTGATTACAGACACTCAGGACTCCTTCTCCAACTACCATGGGGTGAATGCATTTTGGTTTACATTAGAATAAAACTGTTTTTGACAATGAAGAAGATATTCTTAAGTTCGCTATTGTTGTTCTGTGGAGTAGCATTTGCCTTCTCCCAGAATATTACATTCAGATTTCAGGACGGTCTTTCCAACGGAACGCTGAAGATGACTATGGAAAGACGGATTTCAGCGCTCCTGACCGAGATCAGCAGGGCGGGACGCGCTAACCGCCCTCTTTCGCTCTCAACTCTGAATCTGTCAGAACGTTCCAGCAGGTCTCTGAAAGGCCAATGGGAGAATTTCCATTTCATCTGCGAGGATGCCGACAACGTGGCCAGTTGTCTACAGGATGTGAATGGATTTGAAGTCAGGGGCATACCTGTGACCATCAAGCCCTTGGGCAATGATTATGATGGCAGTCTCTACAAGGAGCTGGTCATTCGGTTTGATAAAACCGGTATCATCACCAGCGTCCACATGGCACTTGACAATAATGTTATTTCTTTAAATAACAGCACTGAAGTAACAGACCTCAAACGCAGGCGTGAGATTCTGAACTTCGTAGAGGAATACCGCAGTTATTACGATGAGAAAGACACTGCTGCTTTAAGGGATGTATTCAGTGATGATGCTCTGATCATAACAGGTACGGTCGTGGCGCGTAAGAGCATGGGCAGAGACCAGGCATCGGTAAGGCCCGAGATTCGGTACAAGAAACAGAACAAGGAACAGTATCTGAAAGGACTGAAGAGTGTCTTTGCCAATAACCGGCGAATCAAGGTGAAGTTCGACTCCATCAAAGTATTGAGACATAATGCCAAGGCTAATTTCTATGGAGTGACTCTACGACAGGAGTGGCAGTCTGACCACTATCATGATGAAGGCTACGTATTTCTGTTGTGGGAATTCCCAGAAGATGGCGATGAACGTGCCCGTATCCATGTCCGTACATGGCAGCCGGAATATGGCCCCTATGACCCTAACGGTAAAAACAGGAAGATAAAAGAAGATGAGATTCTTACTCATAATGATTTTTTCATACCCTAAACATAAAGACAAATGGAAAAAATGTATTTTAACACCCGTGACGAACTCGTGGCCGTCGATTTTGAGCGAGTTGCCCTGATTCAGGCCAACGGCAATTTTTCACGCATCATCTACATCAACAAGCATGAGGTCATGCTCAGTATGGGTATTAACAAGGTGGGAGAGATGTTGGCAAGGCATCCACAGTTAGCCCGAGAGTTCTATCGTATTGGCCGCAGTGTTATCATCCATCACAAATATCTGGAGCGCATTGACGTTCAGCGTCAATTCCTAGTACTCAGCGATTTGGCTAGCAATGAAATCCGCGTCAAGATGTCAAAGCCTCAGCTGAAAGCCTACAAAAACGGACTCACAGGAAAAACTGAATAGCGTATGGAAAAGTCTTTTATCATTGGTCGAGAGGGTAATCAGCCTTTCACCATCTCACAGGAAGGCGTCAGTAGGGAACATGCAAAGCTGACGATTGATGATAACGGCAAATGGACACTTGAAGACTTGAACTCAGGTAACGGCACCTTTATCCGAAATGAGGAAGGCGACCTTGAGCAAATAGGCAAAAAGACCATCTCGGAAAGAACATACATCTGTCTCGGGCCAGACAACATTAACGGTTGCAAATTCTATGCACGCCAGTTGATTGCCCCGAAAGACTATCAACGGGAATTTGACCTTTTGGAGGAAATCGACAATGATATAGAAGAACGGTTGGATAAGGCCGATGACAAGAGTAAACTCATCCGAAAAGCCATCGCCATCATCTCTATGGTTGGCTTTTTCGGCTCTTTCATTGTTGAGGACAATGGCATACGTACGATGCTGCTTCGCGCCAGTACGGCGGCTACTGGTGCCAGTTCCATGTTCTACGATCCAAACAAGCAGAAAAAGCAATTGAAAGCTTTGAGAGAAAAGCTGTTTGGCTGCCCAAACCCCGCATGCTCGCATAACTTGAGCAGCAAAGAGGTCAGAAATAGAAAGTGCGCTAAATGTGGCGCCAAAGGATAAAACTATTATTAATTATTTTAAGACTATAAATATGAAACAGAAGATTTTACCTTTATTGTTGGCACTATTCATTCTCAGCAGTAACGCCATTGCCCAGAACACCTATGCCTTGGTTGCTGGTGTATCATCGTATCGTAATCCCCAGAACAATCTTGGCAATACGACCAAAGACGCAAAAGACATCAAGCGCGCACTCGACCGACTCAACGTCAAGTCTGCACTGCTAACCAGTAAGCATGCCAATTATGCAAACATCAAGGAGAAACTTGAGAAGATTGTCAGCGTCACTAAGTCAAATGACAAAATTATGTTTTTCTTTTCCGGTCATGGCACAACTGGCGCTTTCTGCACCTACGACGAATTGTTCCCCTATTCCACACTGGTTAACATCCTGTCGAAAGCCAAGGCAAAGGAGGTCTACTGCTTTGTGGATGCCTGTATGTCGGGGAGTGTGCAAGGTGTGGCGTCGAGCGGCTACAACTGGGCTTCCAACAAGAACATGATGTTCTTCATGGGGTGCAGGGCCGAGGAATTCTCATGGGAGAACCAGTGGCTTGGCAACGGCAATTTCAGCAAGGCGCTGCTAAAGGGTATCCGCGGTATTGCCGACAGTAACCAGGATAAGAAGATTACGGTTAAGGAATTATTCGAGTATATATATAAAGATGTGACGGTGCATACCCAGAATAACAGTACAGTACAACATCCACAGCTGATAGGTCCGTCTGAGATGCAGAAAAATGTACTGTTCTCACGCTAGATGACGATCGTCGGCGTGGGCGTTCATTTCGACATCCAAACTGGAGGTTTCGTCCAAGATGCCAGAAAAAACTTGGAATGAATTGAATTATTGCTTAATTTTGCATCGTGAAACAATAAATAAGACTATTATGGATACAGAAAGACTTAAGTTAGGAAAGCCCGCACAAACTAAAGGCGGCAAGGATAGTACAAAAATCGTACTGACAGCAGCAGGTGCTGTGGCTGCAGGAACAGCCGCTGCAGTAGCAGCCAATGAATGGATCAATGACGCTCCTGAAGAGCAACCCCAGACGCAAGTCGCTACGGAAGAGGATGCTCAGCAAACGACAACGGAACAAACTAGCCAACAGGAAGGGCAGCAAGGTGCTGGTAATAATAACGGCCAGCCGAATCAACAAACAGATACGGAGATTCAGCCAGTGGATAACAACCAGACTGTTGAGCAAACCTCAAACTCCACTCTACAGAATAACGAGACTGGGCAGACGCACCCTAATGAGGATGACCCTGCCTACGACTCTGTTGACGATGTGGATCCAGACTTGGTTGCTTTGGAAATCATTGGTGAAGAAATTGATCCTAACGACGTGGACGTTGCCGATATGGTAATCATCGATAATGTGGACACCATCTATATGGAAGACGGTACAGAGGTACCAGTCGCAGTGGTACATGATGAAAACAACGACCAGTACCTGATGGTTGATATCGATGATGACATGACCTTCGATACGATTTTGGATATGGAGGGTAACCCCATCGCGGCGGTTGACGGCAATCTCACCATGAGTGATGTGCTCGACATGTTCGATGAGTCAGGGGAAGAACTGGCCTACAATGCAGAGCAGATAGAACAGGAACTTGCAGGAAGCGAAGATCCTGGGCAGGACATTATTGACACCAACGACTTAGCCATGCTCGACCGTGAAGACGCTGAGGGAATGGCAACCATTACAGTCATCCCAGAAGAAGAGTTTGAAGAGGGTGTAGATGATTCTGAATCTGATGATGACACGGAACTTGCAGAAACCGATAGCGATGAAGGTGATATGATTGACGGGTTTGATGCATAAAGGATCTGAGCGATATGGAAAAAGAGAAAATCAACATCAAATGTCCGCATTGCTCTCAAGTTATAGCAACGCAAAAGCCTGCCAAGCCAGGCCTGTATCAACTTACATGTCCAAAATGCAGCCAGCAGTTCAAGCTGCAACTCCGAGGAGTGTCCATTAAGATGGAAGAGAAAAAACAGGAAGAGGGGCAAAAGCCAGACAACCGCAGGAAGGTGAAAGTGCTTGGCGAGCCCAAACCTGTTTCAGACGGTAAATATCGTATAGACACACCGGCTCTCATTGGTCATCCTTATGCTTGCGTCTGCCCAGTATGCAAGAAAGCTGTGGTTTTCATGCCCCAGCAGGCAGGAGCCCAGGCTGTTAAGTGCGACAAGTGTTCAACGATGATTATCTTCAAAGCAGTTGCCAAGGCGACTGCAAACGAGGACGGGAAGGATGCGCCAGACAAGGCAGCACCAGTCACACAACGTGCCAATATTTCTAAGGGTAATAAGTCGAAGGGCATGTTAAGCTGGGGTAATTTCTTCAATCGTAAGAAGCTCATCTTATCCGAAGGCCAGACCATCATCGGACGCCAAGATTCAGACTATCCTTCCGACATAGAATTCAAAGACAGCAAGATGAGCCGCCGTTCTGTCACCATCCATGTGACACACGAGGAAAAAGGCTGGTTCTTTAAACTGACAGTTAATAAATCGACAAATCCTGTCTATGTCAACAACTCTGAATTAGCCGAGGGAGAAAGTGTCTTTCTAAAATACGGCAGTTCTATCCAACTTGGCAAGACGATCATCCACTTCCAAGAAGCAAAATAGCAGCAATTATGCAGATCACCTTAGGACAGCCATTCTCATTCTGCCAGATGGGGTTACGCTCCAATCAAGAGGACGCCCGCTTCCCTGACAGCGACATACCCGACAGCCAAAAGCCATTCTTTGTGGTTTGCGACGGTGTTGGCGGAAGCGATTGCGGCGAGGTGGCCAGCAAGACGGTTTGTAAGTCCTTTGCCAGAACATTGGATAAATTCGACTGGAGTCAGACTTTTACAAGACATGACTTTAGTAAAGCCCTTGAATCAGCCTATAAAGCACTCGACAGAGTCGCTGATGAAGAAAACTTCGACATGGCTACAACATTGGCATTTGCTGCCTTCCATCAGGGAGGATGCATGATGGCGCATATTGGAGACAGCAGGGTTTATCAGTTCCGCCCACCGACAGGAATTCTTTATCGGAGTGAGGATCACTCGTTGGTAGGTTCCTTAGTCGAGTCTGGTATTCTTTCGCCCGACGAAGCAAAGAGTCACCCTCAGGCATCAACCATCACCCGATATATGTGTCCGAATGTCGAACAGAATGAGCGTTTTGATGCTACGGTCTTTCAGACAACAGACATCAGACAAGGTGACTATATACTGCTTTGTTCCGATGGTGTACTGAATCTGATTGATGAAGAAACTCTGACTGGAATTATCTGCTGTGACAAGGATGACGAACAGAAGATGAAGCAGTTGGCTGATCTTTGCATCAGGAGCCAAGACAACAATACGGCCATCCTGATTCCTGTGGCATCTGTCAGCCAGAACGTTGTTCATAATGAAGCTGAAGAATCTGACGAAGCAGGAAGCGTAACAGAACGAATAACGGACAAATCTTTCAACATCTACGAGGTCGGTACAGAAAGAGTATCTCTCATGGAAAAATTATCCAACTTAGTAAACAAAATTTTTAATTAAACTGATATGAATATGAAAAGAATGAGATTGTTTGGAATGCTCCTGGCAGGAATGATGCTGGTGACACTCCCCGCAAATGCGGACAAAAAACAGACTAAGCCAACCCCACAGCAACTTGCTGCAGACTCTTTAGCCAAACTGACTGAGAGAGCTGATCCGAAAGGAAAAAACGACGACAAAGCACAGAATACGCTGGGAGTATGGTACTACACAGGCAATAACGTCAAGCAGGACTACGCGCGAGCCTTAAAATACTGGGCACTCGCCGCCAAGCAGAACAATCCCGATGCCATCGGCAACATGGCCATGTGCTATCAGCAGGGAAAAGGCATTCAGAAAGACTCCCTGAAAGCTGCTGAGCTCTATAAGAAAGCAATCGGGAAAGGCAACACCAGTATTCTGAAACAGCTTACAGAACTGGCAGACAACCAGAACGACCTTTTCAGCAGTCTGTTACTCCACGAGCTTTATAGCAAGGGTATCAGCGTGAATCGAGATCAAGTCAAAGGGCAGCAGTATCTGAAGAAAGCTGCTGCAATCGGCCACACTGACAGCCAATTGCAGTGGGCACTCCTCTGCCTGAATGACAAAAATCCAAAAGAAGCCGCTACCTGGTTTAAGAAAGCTGCCGACAAAGGGAATCTTTCTTCTATATACTACTACGGCTACCTGCTGTTCAAAGGTATGGGGGTGACTCAGAACAAGGCTGAAGGTATCAACTATCTGAAACAGGCATCCAAACGTGGACTCACAGCTGCCGACAATATGCTCGGACCGATCTACTATGAGGGTAACGGCACGGAGAAGGATATAGACCTGGCTCTGAAACACCTGAAAAAAGCAGCAACCGCCAAGATGGGTGATTCTCAATTCACCTTAGGTCAATGCTACAAGAACGGGGAGGGTGTTGAAAAAGATTATCATCTGGCAGTACAGTGGTTGGCCGAAGCCTATCGTCACCAGAAAGCTGATGATGTCAAGGAACTTATTGAAAGTGGAACAGATGAAAATTTCAAGAGCTATATCGACGGACTTAAGAAACTGTATGTGGACAAAGATTTTGAGAATGCGACAAAGCTATTCAAGAAGGTTGAAAAGGCCGGAATCATTGACGGACTGACCATGCAGGCTCTCTGTCTGGCTGATGCCAATAATCCAAAGAAGAACGAGAGGAAAGCGTTCAAAATGCTGAAAGAGGCAGCATCTGGCAGTGCAGCTGCCCAATATCAGCTGGCCAAGTGCTATAAGGAGGGTATTGGCACAGAGAAGAATACTGATACTGCCCGCGACCTGATCCTTCAAGCTGCAGAGAAGGGTGACGGCAACGCACTCAGTACTGCCGGCGACCTATACTTCGAAGGCAAGGGCGTAGCTCAGGATTACGTAAAGGCCGTTCAATACTATCTACAGGCAGAAGCATTGTCGAAACTGACGGCATCATCTGCCCAAAACCTCATCAAGTGCTATAATATGAGTATCAGCAACTTACCCGACCTCAACAAGAAGGAGGAGCGCATCAAGACACTGAACAAGATTTCCAGTGCCGACAATGTACTGGCAATGCTCAAGAAATTATAAGTAACCCCAAAATAAAGAAAACTATGGATAAGAATCAGAAAAAAAATATTGCCATTGCTGGAGCAGCAGGCGTGACAGCAGGTATCATCGGCGAAGAGGCAGCCCGAATAGTTGAGGAAAAACTCAATAACGAAGAAGCCCCCATAGAAGACAATCCGCAACCATCACCTACAGGAGGTCAAACAAATCAAGGCAATCAGGCTCCTACCCCACCGGCAAATGCGCCCACTCAGCAGAACCAAGACTACAGTGGAATAACAGAAGTCGTGCCCGTTGACACGGGTGGAGGCAGCACTGATGGAACTGAAACGGCAGAAGTGGTAGTAGATGTTCCCCAAGAAGAGCTGATTGCCGGTGTTGACGATGTAAATATTGACGATGTGGCCGAAGCCATCATTATGGAGCCAGAGATTATCATTGAAGACGGCTTAGACATGGCTAGTATCCATGCTCAGGAACCACAGGTCATTGAGGAGGAAGAACTCATAGACGAAGACCCTGGTCTGGAAGATGACGAAGATCTCGCCGAATCCGACGAAGAAAGCGAAGATGAAGGCGAAATCATCGACGACATCGTATAATCGTTACACCGAATTACAATTGAGCGCCCCTTTAACCTGGGGGCGCTCATTTTTTTCATCAAGGGCTTTCATGGTTATGTAACTTAGAGGGCAAGTCGCAGACCGAGGTGATTGCGAAAAAGCGAAGGTGAACTGGCACCCCGAATTGAAAAACGGCAGAACCTCGCATTGTGGTTCCAGCTACCTCCATGACCCACACGGCGATTCCCACTATTTGAACCAGTGGGATTTGTCTGGGAGCCACTACTATATTTGCCATACCTGTCCTGGCACCACTCCCATACATTACCACTCATATCATAGAGCCCAAGTTCGTTTGACTGCTTGGTCTTCACTGGATGTGTTTTGCCACCACTGTTCCCATCATACCAGGCGACATCATCTATCGTATTACTGCCACTGTATTTATAGCCTCGACTCTTGTTGCCACCACGCGCTGCATACTCCCACTCAGCTTCAGTAGGCAGGCGGAAACGGTGTCCTGTCAAGTTGTTAAGCTTGTCTATGAATTCCTGGCAGGCATCCCAACTCACTTGCTCTACAGGCAGATTGGCTCCTTTAAAATATGAAGGATTACTGCCCATCACAGCTTGCCATAACTCCTGAGTCACTTCAGTCTCACCGATTGAATAGGAAGAGAGCGTCACCTGATGAACGGGCTTCTCATCGCTTTCTGCCTCGCTGTCGTTACTGCCCATCTGGAACGTACCGCCATCCATGCGGACCATATTAAATGATACACCTCTAACAGTAACAGTCTCTATGGCTTGATTTTGATGTGCTGTTACTACTGCATCAGACTGATGAACGGTTGAAGGAGGGAGAGGTTCTGATGATGACTGGGGAGTTTTCTCTACTGTCGGTGATTTCGAGGTGCGAAGCAGAGTCTCGGTTATAATTCGTGGAGTTGTAGCATTCAGACGTGCAACACCTTCTATTGGATCATACCCATCTTCTGCAATCACATAGCTGTGGTCACCTACAGGCAGTTCCAATTCCACACATCCATTCCCACGATATATTTTCGAGTCAATAATTACCATGGCAGTGGAGGGAGTATATTTGACAGTCAGTTTCTGCTTCTTCTGGTCCGGCATCAATAGTGTCAGTCTATAACATACCTTACCCTCGATGCCTGTTATATCATAATCACGAAAGTTCACTGACAATGGAATGAAACTCGGATGCTTCAC
>AUXO017876068.1_pt1 | contig 23069 bp, 25 predicted proteins | sample 768731 | NCBI WGS metagenome assembly AUXO01 (sample SAMN02715735, study PRJNA202380) | gut metagenome | biome: sheep rumen | host: Ovis aries | place: New Zealand: Palmerston North | reverse complement strand
AAAAAATGTCAATAAAATTAGTTTCATGGAATGTTAATGGAATTAGAGCTGTAAGTAAAAAAGAAGAATTTTGGACATGGTTTGAAAATACTGATGCAGACATCATAAATTTCCAAGAAGTAAGAGCAGATGCAGAAAAAATACCTAAAAAATTATTAAATATAAGTGATTATTCCCATTATTTTAATGAAGCTGAAAAAAAGGGTTATAGTGGTGTTGGAACATACAGCAAAGTTGAACCAATCACTATAGAAAAAGGATTAGGAATAGAAGAACTGGATAATGAAGGTAGAGTTCTTAAAATAGAATATCCTGACTTCATCTTATTTAACATTTATTTCCCAAATAGTGGTACTGGTGCTAAAAGACTAGATTATAAAGTTGAATTTTGTGATGCACTACTAGACATAGTGTTAGATTTAAAAAATAGTGGGAAAAATGTTGTAATTACAGGGGATTATAATATAGCTCATCATCCTATTGATGTATATAACCCATCAAATTGTGAAGGAAAATCAGGTTATCTTCCAGAAGAAAGAGCATGGCTAGATAAACTAGAAGAAGCAGGATTTATTGATACATTCAGAATGTTTGATGAAGGAGAAAATAATTTTACTTGGTGGAGTTACAGAACAAGAGCTAGAGAAAGAAATGCTGGTTGGAGACTTGATTACTTCTATGTTAATGAAGAAATCAAAGATAATGTTAAAAAGGCAGAAATACTAGATCAAGTATTTGGTTCTGATCACTGCCCTGTAACATTAGAGTTAGAATTCTAAAAAAAATAGTATTATATTTATTCAATTGTATTAGAATTTTGATTATATGCTTTTGCTACACATTTCCATTCGCCATCCATTTTTAGAAGTAATAACACGTCAGTAAAATCTATTCTACTTCCCCATCCTTCTTCTAAAACACGAACAACAGCTAATGTTTCTTCGAGTAACAATACATCAATTCTTGCATTAAAATTTTCTCCAGCAGCTACAGTGTCAACATTATTATAGAACTGTTCTATGGAACCATGTTCTAATTCACCATCAAGATATCCGAATAATACTGCTTCATCGATGAATAATTCTTTTGCATAACTACTATTTCCTTCTGCTACACTTTTAACAAACTTCATTGCTGCTTGTTCTACAGCTTCATATTCTTCAATTTTTGATCTCATTATTATACCTCTTACTATGAGTTTATTCATAAGCATATAATATTATTTTGTAATTCTAGAATTACCAAACATTTTTTTAATCCATAAAACAGAACATAAAGTATAGGTGTAATATATGAAAAAAGAGGATATTTGTCCAGTTGTTGATACTTTAGAATTTTTTAATAGAAAATGGATATTATGTATCTTAATGGACATGTTTAGGGGAAATAAACATTTTTCTGAGTTTCAGGAATCAAATCCATCTTTAAATAATTTTACTTTAGCACAAACCTTAAAATATATGGAACAGAATGATTTAATTATTAAAATTCAAGATGAAAACAACCGATTAAATACAGAATATGTACTAACTAGAAAAGGAAAAAAAGTTAATAAAATATTATATGAAATGACATTATTTTCTTTAGAAGAATTAAAGTGCAGCAAGTTAAGTTCTGATAAAAAAGAGGAAATATTAAGAGAATATGAAGAGTCACTAAAAATAAGTTAAAGTTTCCAGTTAATTTCTTCAACATTATTTTCTTTTAAAAACTCATTTGCTAATTTAAAATGATTACATCCCATGAAGCCTCTTCTTGCAGAGAAAGGACTTGGATGAGATGTGATGAGTACTAGATGATTAGGATTATTAAGTAATTCTTTCTTTTTCTCGGCTTGTTTTCCCCATAACATGAACACTATTGGTTGTTCTTGTTTATTTATTTCTTTAATAACATTATCTGTGAAGGTTTGCCATCCACATTTACTATGTGAGTTTGCATTGGATTTTTCTACTGTTAACACAGTATTTAATAGGAATACTCCTTGTTTAGCCCATTTTTCTAGACAACCATTCTCTGGTATTTCATATCCATACTCCTCTTTTATTTCTTTAAAAATGTTTGATAAAGATCTTGGTATAGGTTTTCCTTCAGGTGTTGAAAAGGATAATCCATGAGCTTGTCCAGGTTCATGATATGGATCTTGGCCTAATATTACTACTTTAATTTCAGATAATGATGTGAACTTAAATGCATTGAATATATCGTCATGTGGTGGATAAATAGTTTTTTCATCATATTCTCTTTCTACAAATGATTCTATTTTCCTGAAATATAAGTGTTCAAATTGTTTTTCCAGAAATTCATCCCAATCATTATTCAATTTTTTGTATAACATTTCATATCACTTTTCTGTTACTATTTTTCCAGTCATATGGTCTATTTCTAATTCCAATACTAATGCTCTATCATAGGCAGCTTCCATTTCCTTTTTTGTATATTCTTTTGATGGAAAATATTTATCTCCCAAGATTATTAATTTTTCATATTTTTCTTCTTCATCATTAATTATATGAATTTTTCCAAATATTATTACACTCTTAAAAATATAGTACCATTCATTTTCTACTTTTTCTCCATCATTTATTACACTGAATGATACTTTTTCATGATTTTTTATTGAATCAATTTTATGTCCTTCTAGTGCTGAGTGAAATATTATTTTTTCATCATGATATACATAGTTCATGGGCAGTGTGTATGGATATTCATTTTCTCCTATTACTGCTAAAAAGCCTCTTTGTTGTTTTTCTAGTATTTCCACACATTCTTTTTTAGATAATTCTTGCTTGTTTCTTCTCATTTTTCTGAACATATTTACACCTTTGGGTTATATTTCTAGTAGTTGATTGATGTCATCTATAACTTTTATTGGATAATTATCATCATATGTTTCATTGTTTCCTTGTCCCCATGTTACTATTACTACATCTATATCAACATTTTTAGCTGTTTGTATGTCTTCTTGTTTATCTCCAATGTATATTATTTCTTCTTTATCAAAAGGGACATCATTTAATATTCTGTTGATTACTTGTGGTTGTGGTTTAAAACCACCATCAGGTGTGTATCCTATTATATGTGTAAATGGTATTTCTTTGAAAAACTTATCAACATATCCTCTTAATTGTTTTTCTGAGCGATTTGAACATATTGCAACTTTTTTATCTTGTTTCACTAGTTGTTTTAACACTTTAATTATGTCTGGATATGGTTGTGTGTATTGTTTTTTATCATTTTCCAGTATTTCACCATAAGTTAAAAGTACGTTCATATCATCGGTCATGTTTGTAGTGAAATCTGTATAATCTACGTCTTCTAGTGATTCGTACTCATATAATGGTAAGTTATATTTTTTTAGTGCTTTGTTATATGCAATTACTGAATCATAGAACGTGTTTACTAGTGTTCCATCAAAATCAAAGATATACAATTTTTTCATGAAAATAAACCCTTTTATTCTGTTTCTATGGTTTTAATTATTTTTGCAGGTATTCCACCAACTATTGTATTTTCTGGAACATCTCTTGTTACTACAGCTCCTGCAGCTACCACTGCACCATCACCTATAGTTACTCCCTGAAGTATTGTTGCATTAGAACCTATCCATACTTTGTTACCTAGTTTTATTGGTTTTGGATGTAAATTTCCCCTATGTTCCGGATTTAATTCATGATTTAATGTTGCAAAAACAGCGTTATGTCCTATTAGACAATCATCACCTATATATATTCCTCCCTGGTCTTGCATTTTACATCCTGAATTTATGAAAACATTTTCACCAATGTGTATATTTTTTCCACAATCTGTGTTAAATGGAGGGATTAATCTTAATGTTTCATTTATTGGTTGGTTTGTTAGCTCTGAGAATAATTTTCTTATTTCATCTAGTGTATGATATTCGTTGTTTATTTTCATTGTGATTTTTAGTGCTTCTTGCAACATGTTATCGAAAAAAACATGGTCTTCTGAAGTTGAATCTATTTCTTTCTGATTTTTCATATCTTCATAAAATTGTTTTAAATCCATTTAATCAGCCTCTATGTTTATTTTATTATTAATATGTTTATTTAATCAGATATATAACTTATAAGAAAAGAAATAATTATAAAAATATTATTTAAATTAGAATGAATACCGAGCATATTAAGTGATTTTAATAGTTTATACCAGTTTATTCTTTAGAAAAATATAAAAAAATAGTTATTTAGAAGAAATTGTCTAATGTTTTAATATTATTTTTTCGTTTACTATCTTTGATATGATTATAATATCTTTTATAATATTTTCTTTGTATTCTGCCATTAATTCCTGTCAGACTATAATGTTTAAATATATCTTTAAATACGTCTATGACATCATACTCTTTTACTATTAGTAAGTTATTGTCTAAGCATTCATATGATTTAGTTATTGCTTCGTTTATTTCTTCATCTGTAAAATTGTTTTTAAAATCATATAATGTTTCCCATGATGATTTTTGTACTGGTTTATAGTATTGATAGTAATTTGAATCAAGATAATACATATTTAAGTTTATTATTACTATTTTAACTTCATTTTCTAAGAAATTTGATAAATCATCAGCATACTTGTATGTTTCGGCTTGAGTTCTTAATGCATCTACTAGTTGATCATGATTTTTGGTATCTATTGCCATTTCTATGTGTTTTTGTAGAAAATTTATTACATTACTTATTATATCCTCATAATTATTTTCTTGTACAAAATTCTCATATTCAGAATATATAAAAAATTGAAGTAAATTATCAAGTATGTTCAGATTTTTATTTTCCTGAACGAATTTAATACCTTTATCTGTAAGTTCCATTATTTCTGATTGTATTGTTTCAAGAGGTATTTCATTTTTTATTCTTTGGATTAACTCGTTTTTTGTTCCTGATACTTTACAGTTATGTTTTTTAAGAATATTTTTTAAATCGTTGTTTTTGTAATTTTTTGCTTCTCTTTCCCATTTTTCAGGATTCATGTCAAATGTTATATAACCTTCTTTGATCAGGATATTTTTTAAATCTGCCGAGGATGTATTATGTTCTCTTGCTATGATTGTGAATATTTTTTCATCGGCCCCATAAGAGATTATTCTTTTTATTACTTCAAATATTGCTATTCTGGTTAAATATTTAGGACTACGATATGATAGTGGTTCTTTTTTATCTGTTAATGAATGTTTGTACGATTGTCTTTCTTTTAATAAGTACTTGTACACATATTTTTCTTCACTTATTTCATCCAGATCAAATAATTTGTATCCACATGTTGTACAATAATTCTCTAGGAATGGTTTGTTTTCATTACAGTATGGACAACAGTCATCGTTATCTTTTTTCTTGGTGTTTTTTGTGTTTATATTATTTATTAGATAGTTTAGTCTTAGTTGTATTGAATCTTGATCCACTTTATTTGTTCTTAATTCTAATCTTATTTGGTTTTGTATGTTTCTTGCTTCTTTTGTAGTTATATTGTTTTCTTCTATGTTTTCTTGTATTATTTCTGATGGTGATTCTGTTGTTCCTATTATACTTTCTATGTTACTTCGTTTATCTGGCAGGTTGTGTCTTAGAAGGAATAGCCATCTTTGTATTTCCATGTCTTGATTTATTATAGTGGATGCTATTTTATCAAAATAGTTTTTGTCCATGTTTTTTCGTGCAATTTCGGATTTCGTATCTTCATCATTGATTCCCGTATAGTATACTGCATAGTTTGTTTTATTAAATATCTTGAATGATAAAGTTGCACATATATTTGTATCATAAAGGTTGGTTAGTTTTAGTTTATCACGTTTTTCTTCTGTTTTGTTTGATTGTGCTGTTGATAATTGCATGTAGAAGTTTATTGCACTGATTATCAATGTTTTTGTTAATTGTTTTGCATATCTTAATTTTATTAATACATCTATTAATAGCCTGTTTGGTTCATATATGCTTATTTTTTGTGAATTTCCATATTGATATTTTATTTCTTCTGAAAATATTCTGTTTCTTCTGTATCCTTCTATAATATAAATATTTGTTAGTAGTTTATGTGATTTGTTTAGTATATTATATGTTACAAATCCTACAATTTTTTCATTGAAGATTAATTCTTTAAATTGGTCACATTCTTTTAATCTTATATTATATTTGCTGTTGTTAATTGATTCAAAAATGTAAGGGTAATCCTTTTTTAACAATTCAGATATATTAATTTTTGAAGAATTTTTTTCTATGGTTTTTCCACCATTTTTCCTGTATATAAAATCAATATTTGTCATAGAATATAAACCAACCATTAGTAAATCTATGTATTATTTATGTAAAAAATAGAATTAAAATGTAAAGAAAAAAAAATATAAATTATGTTAAATTAATGGTACAATTGAGTACACGGCAATTAAAATAATTACTGTTAATATTACAATAGCACCTAACGGCACTTTCTTCCAAGCCATACCTGCTGCTACGATAGCTCCTATTAAGCCAATATACCATAACTGGTTATCCACAGTTAATACTCCCGGTACTATCAGAGCACTTAGTGCTGTGTATGGTATTAATCCCAGAAATTTTTCTTGTTTTCTGGTGAAATTTATTCTTCCAACAAATATAGCAGGTATTACTCGTGGAATAAATGTTACAATTGCACATCCAAGTATTATGAGGTTTACTGTGTTCATTTACTATTTCCTCCCTCAAACTCGTTTAAGATATAATCATCATCCACTATGTATACTCCTATTAAAGCACCAAGTAATGTTGCTACAATTAATGACCAGTTTCCAATAATAAATTGTAAAACTATGTTAATCAATGCTGTTACCATTACCAGTACTCCAATTTGTTTGTTTTCTTTGATTGAAGGAATCAATATTGCAACGAATAAAGCATATAATGAAATATTAAAACTATTCGCTACTATTACAGGTAACAAGTCTAATATTACAACACCAATCATTGCACCAAGTATCCATGATAACCATGAAGTCAGGGATATTCCGATATAAGTCCATATTGATGAATTTTTCATTAATGAAAAAAGAGCGAATGATTCATCAGTAACTATATGTGCAGATAATACATTTAATAAAGGCGTGCTTTTTTCTGCCTTATTGTATACACATACATTCATTACAAAATATCTTAGGTTAACTACAAAATTCGTGAGTATTATTGCAATAGCACTTGCCCCATTAGCCAACATTGTTGCAGCTATTATCTCTCCTGCTCCTGCATATACAAATATTGAGAAAGAAACTGTTTGTAAGGGATTGAAACCGGCTTTTATTGCTAAAGCAGCATAGCCAATACCCATGGGTATATATCCCATTGTTATTGGAATTGCCTTCTTAAATCCATAAATAAATTCACTTTTTTTTGATGTTATAGTAATAACTCCTTAGTATAAAAATAGATATATGTTTAAAATAGTATAAATATTTATTTTTAATTTATTATTTCCATAACTTTTTCCTATGACATCAAGATTTTATATTTAATATTTCTTTGTATTCTTTTTCTATTTGTTTTTTTAGTTTATCACTGCGTAAATCGTCTTCAAGAACATATAATCCATAAATTACCATTTCATATAATACTTTATTGAATTTTTCTCCTTTGGTGTGAGATGGTATTCTGATTTCTTATTTGATTTTGTATCTGTTATTTTATAGATTAGTTTTTCATTTTCCAGAAAATTTAAGGTATCTGTTAAAACCACATTACTTAATTCTGGTTTATCTTCTTTAAATTCACTGAAGTGTGTTTTTCCCATGAATATATCCTTCAATATTCCAAACACCCATTTTCTGCTTAGTAAATTTATTACTCCATTAACTGGACATGCTTTTTCACCAGGTTTTCCTACCAACATATATATCCCCCATATTAATATATTGTTTTAGATGATATATCAAAAGATAGTAAGTTTCAACTAACAATTCATTCATATTATCCTTATCATAAAAATAATGCTATAAGTGATTATTATGACATATTATATAATTAATGGAAGTCCAAGAAATAATTATAATACAAAAAAATTACTTGAAAAAAGTATAGAAGGAATAAGTATAAAAAAATATGCTGAAATTGAAGAAAATGGTTTATTCAATTTAAACTATACTGGATGCAGAGAATGTTTTAGTTGTAAAATTAAAAAAATAAATGATAAACTAATAAATTTTGAAGAAACTAGGCATGATGTATTGTATTCTAAAATGTCTAGAAATTCTGTATAATCATTTTTAATTTAAAAAAGTGACTTTTTATTATTTTTTTAGTATATTTAATAGGAAAAACATTGAAAGAGTAAATCTTTCAAAGTTTTATTTTTAACTACATATTCTGTAAGTTAAGCATCTGATGTTATTATTTTTTCCATATGAATTGTTCCTCTTTCATTATGAAGATCTTCAGTAATTTGATAATTATTTTTTAACCAGAATGGTAATGCACCACAACTATACCTTTGTGTATGTAGATAGATTTCAGAATAGTTTTTCTCCTTACAAAAGTTTTCGATGTTGGATAGTAATTTTGATGCTATCTTACATCGTCTATACTCTTCATCTACAAACATTCTATATATACTTGCAGTTTTGTTTATGTCGTAATGTTTATTTTTTATGTGATAATCTTTGTCATATCCTCTTATAGCAGAGGTCCCAACTAATTTTCCTTTTTCTTCATCAACTGCTATATAAAAATTACTGCGTTCAGGATGAATATAATATTTTTCTAAATTTACAACATCATAATGAAATTCCGGAACATAATCTAATCCATAACATGATTTAATCATTGAAAACAAAAAGTCTTTTACTTTATATTTTTCTATTAATTCTGGTTTTAACTGCATTACTCGGATATCCATTTTTATCACATAAATATTATTTAGGGAAATAAGAATTAGTAATACTTTTATTTTAATTCTTATTAAATATATGTATGGTTAAAGTAATATATAAATATATCAAAAGTATTACTTTAATATCAAAAAAATAGAAAAAATTAATAATTATTATAAATTTTCATCAATCAATGAAAAAATATCAACAGTCTTATCCGAATCAACTCTATTAAGTGTATGATAACATGAAGGACAATAAGTAATTACTTTATCACCACTCAATGTTTTTCTGGAAACATTCAAGGCCAACTCTTTATCCCCCGTTTTAAGTCCAACACCAAAACCACAACAACTATTAGCACGATTTTCAGGGACATTTTTTACGATAGATCTAACCTGATCTGCCCTTTCAAGAGCATGACAAGGATCATGAATAACATAACCTGAACCATCAACCTCAAAATCATTGAATAAATCCATAGCAAAAATTATCTCAACATCAAAGTCCTGATGAAGACTATAATATTTTGTGAATGATTCATAACAGCCAGGACAGATAGTTATAATCTTTTTTACACCATGTTTATTAAATTTTTTTATATTAGCATCAACTACTTTTTTACCTGATTCAGCATCACCCAAGTCAAATAGCATCAATCCACAACATGTTTCATCAGATAATACAGAAAATTTAATTCCTTTCTTTTCCAGACAACTGGCTACTGAATCTATTAATTCATTCTCACGGAACCTGCTGGTACAACCCCTATGTAAAATTACTTCATGAAATTCTCCATCATCCACTATTTCAACATCAGATCCATAAGAGTTACCCTTATTAAAAACATTATTTCTTATCTTTTCTAACCTACTCATAATTAATATATCTTTCAGAAACCCTTAATAAACTTTTAATAAGGATATGAAACTAAAATTTTTTAGCATAAAAAAATATAAAATAAAAATAGTGAAAAATTATGACAAAACAGAATCTAAAACCAAGAACATTAATGTATCCTGCCCCAGCAGTTATAGTATCAGCATATGATGAAAATAATAAAGCAGATGCATGTACGCTTGCATTTGCAACAATGTGCAGCCACCACCCACCATGTGTGATGATTGCCATAAACACAACTGCAAAAAGAAAAACACTAAAAGACATACTTGAAAGAAAAGAATTTGTTCTAGGTTTCCCAAACACTGAACAAATAGCTGAAACTGACTATCTTGGAATGATATCAGGATATGATGAAGATAAACTAGAAAAAATATCATGGACCACAAAAAAAGCAGAACATGTTAATGCACCAGTAATTAATGAACTGAAAGTTTCCATAGAATGTAAAGTAGTTAATATAGTGGATAATGTTGGTAGTCACACACAAATAACTGGTGAAATAGTTAACATAATAGCAGAAGAAGAAGTACTAAATGCTGAAGGAAAAATCTCATTAGAATTATTAGACCCTATAGTTTATGATGATGTACTATATGATTACTTTAAAGTAGGAAAAAAGGAAAGTGATGCATTCAAACCAGGACTAAGATACCATAAAGAATAAACATTTAGAAACATCAACATAAAAAAATTTATGAACATAAAAATCCATAGAATTAACTAACCAAAAAAAATAAAAAGGATAACACTATGAAAACATACATTGAAAAACTAATTAAATTAATAAATTATGAAAGAGAAGCAGAAATTAGTTTAATGATTAATGAAATCAAGAAAATGACCGCCAATGAAAGAGAACATGTTGGACGAGCAGTTAATGGAATGAAAGGCAAAAGATTAGGAAAAGAATTAGGTTCAACAATCATACAATATGGCAGATCAAAAAGTTTTGACACAGAAATAAGTGTAAATGACGTAGTGTTAATAAGTAATGACAACCCACTAAAAAGTCAATTAACTGGTACCGTTACAGAAAAAGGAGCAAGATACATTAAAGTAGCATTCGAAAAAAAAGTACCGAAATGGGCATTGAAAACTAAAGTCCGCATAGACTTATACGTTAATGACATAACATTCCGAAGAATGGAAGATAACCTTAGAAGCCTATCAAATAAAGGAAAAAATGCTCTGGAATATCATTTAAATCAGAAAAGTCCGAAGAAAAACACGTACGAACATTATATTGAGTATATTGATGAAACACTTAACCCATCACAAAAAACAGCAGTACAAAAAGCATTATCCACACCAGACTTCTTTCTAGTACATGGTCCCTTCGGTACAGGAAAAACCAGAACACTAGTAGAACTAGTATACCAGGAAGTAAGACAAGAACGCAAAGTATTGGCAACAGCAGAAAGTAACACTGCAGTAGACAATCTTCTTGAAAGAATAGCTGTAAATAAAAAAATCAAAGTAACAAGACTAGGCCATCCACAAAGAGTATCCAAAGAAAACAAAGAACATACATTAGCATACAAATTTGAACAACACCCACTAAGCAACAACATCGAAAGCTATTACAATGTTATAGATGAATATATAGAAGAACGAAAATATTATACAAAACCAACACCACAACATCGCAGAGGAATGAGTGATAATCAAATAGTACAATATGCTAATAGGTCAAAAAGTAGTCGTGGAGTAGATGCTGATACAATTAAGTCCATGGCACGGTGGATTGATTATAATAATAAAATTAATGAATTCCATGAAAAAATTGAAAAAATAGAAACAAAAATTATTAATGAAATCATTAATGATAGTGATGTAATAGTTTCAACAAATTCATCCGCAGCACTTGAAAGCATACAACACACAAAATTTGATGTAGCAATAATTGATGAAGCAAGTCAAACAACAATACCAAGCGTCTTAATACCTATAGCTAAGGCTCATAGATTTATTTTAGCAGGAGATCATAAACAGTTACCACCAACAATCTTAAGTGATGAAGCATACCAGTTACAGGATACACTTTTTGAATCATTAATCGAGAAATATAGTCATAAATCACAATTATTAAATGTGCAGTATCGTATGAATAATGAATTAATGAAGTTTCCTAACCAAGAATTCTATGATAATCAATTAGAAAGTGCAGAAAGCAATGAACATATCACATTAAATGACTTAATACCTGATGATGAAAAAGTTTTAACATTCATAGATACATCCGGTATGGATAATAACAAAGAAGAACAATTAAATGATTCAAAATCAAGAATAAACAAGTTAGAAGCAGAAATTTGTTTAAACATTGTGAATAAATATCATGAGCAGGGAATTAATAACGAAGATATGGGTATTATTAGTCCATATGCTGATCAGGTAAAACTAATATCTGATAAAACTGATGTTGAAGTAAAAACTGTTGACGGATTCCAGGGCAGGGAAAAAGAGATAATAATTATTTCTACTGTTAGAAGTAATGATGATGGTGAACTTGGTTTTTTAAATGATTTGCGTCGTTTGAATGTTGCTATTACACGAGCAAAAAGAAAATTAATAATTGTGGGAAATAGTAACACATTAAGTTATAATAAAACTTATAATAAACTAGTTAAAAATGCTATGTACTGAATATGAGGTTATTAATTAGTTTTTATCCGTATATTTTTTTTTGATAATATAATTAATTTTTATGAGTTATTATTCTTTTTAAAGTGTGTTATTCTGTTGTTTCTAGTTTTTAAGAATGGTGATATTAATCGTATGAATATTGGTGAGTATTTTTTCATTTCGTCTGTCAGATTGTATTCTTTTATTAAGGTGTATTCTGGACATATTTTTTCGAAGTCTTTGCTGTTTTTGATTCCCCATTTAAATACTGCTCCTGTTGTTCTTGTTGTATCATGAACTTTTTGATTTTTTACCATCCACTTACTCATTAATTCTATCAGTATTTCTACGTTCTGAAATTTTTTAGATATTTGATTAAATAACTTTTGTACTTCTCTTTCTTCAAGGTACATTAAGAATCCTTCAGCTATTATTAGTACTTTTTCTTTATTTTCTATTTGGTTTATCCATTTAAAATCTAGTGCTGATGATGCTATGTTTGTTACTCTGTCTTGTTGTTTGATGAGGTTTTCTCTTAGTTGAATTATGTCTTCAAAGTCGATGTTATACCATTTGATTTGTCCGTTGTCTACTCTGCTAAATCGATCATCTAATCCACAGGCTATGTTGATTATTGTTGCTTTTGGATTTTTATTTATATATTCTTTTGTTTGTTTGTCTAGTATTACTGTTCTTGCTGAACATCCCCAAAAGTTCATTTTATTTGTTGATGTTTTGAATCGTTTTTTGAAATCATAGTCTAGATTTTCCATTATTTTTATTGCTGTTTTATCTACAAATTCGGGTGATTTTTTTTGGCTTTCTATTGCTCTTGCATATAGGGGTACCAGCATAGTTTCACTTACTGATGTTAGATTTATTTCTTGTTTCATGATTGTTTTTCTCCTTTTTTTATGTTTATTATTTTATCGTGCGAAATATATATAAATTTAGGTATACCTAAATATAGTACCAACCAAAAAATATAAGAAAAATACAACAAATAACAACAAATAAAATATTTAGATATACCTAAAACAAATCCCAATTATTAAGTTAAACTAAAAAATAATGAAAATATAAAAAGTATATGAAAATTCAAAAGAAAATATTTAACTACACCTAAAAAGAAGTTAATTTAAATACTATTAAATAATTAATATTATATACAAATTAGTTTTTCAAAAACTAATGAGACATAGATAAAATAGTAATATATATTTAATAATATAAGTGATTAATATGGGATTACATTTATTACCTCTAGTAGCAGCAGGTACAGTAGGAGCATTTGTTGCAAATAAAACACAAACACAAAATGGATTAATACACGATACAGCAGTATCAGTAACAGCAGGAGCTTTAAATATTAAAGATTCCATTACAAAAGATTTTGAAAATATTATAGAGGAAGCAGAAGCAAAAAATAAAAATAAAAAAACAAAAAAATAATAAAACATTATTTAAATTGAAAATAGAATAAAATATAATATTCTATTTTTACTATTTTTTCCACATACAACAAGATTTACAATACGAAAACCAAAAACGTAAAAACTAACAAAAAAGAAACATAGAACAACGACCAACAAAAAAAAACACAAATTATAATTAAATATTTCTTTTAACCATTTTTTTACATTAACCCATCTTATTAAAAGTTTAGTTTTCTTGTTAAAATAGAATATTCCATATTAAATCGAATATACTTAATAAATCTTAAACTCAAATAATTTTTTATTATAATAGAATGGTTAACCAAAAGTTAATTTCATTATCTAAACCCAATGGAAAAGTAATAACTCTTATTAAGCATTATTTAGGATCAAAAATATAGTTTTGGAAGACAACCATTAGGGTTTATAATATGACAATACCTTTTTATAATCAGCATAATTTGTATAATACTTATCAGCATGATAGATTAGTTTACCCTCGAGAAATACCCTGAAGTAATCATTCGCAATAAGAGATTCTTCATTTTCCTTTGTGAAGCTATACATCCAGTTATGGATTCTGTTTTTCAAAGATCCATTGGATAAACTTATTATCTTTGCAAAATAATATGTGAGTAATTCAGTTGGTCTGAAAATATCTTCCTCATACATTTCACACTCATTTTTGGCCATAACATTAACTAGCCTTACTAATAGGTCAAAAGCCTTCTTTTTTTCATCATTGGCTAAATATGCACTTATAAAATTATCACAAAATAATTTAACATCCTCTTCAAAAGGAGAATACTCCATTGTAATGTCACATTCATAATAGTCACGTTCATACTCCAATTGATCTATGATTCTGTTTAAACTCCCAATAGCATCCTTTTCTATCTTATTAAATTCATCCATTATACTCATCCTTTAATATTGTATTGATTTTTAATCAATAATAATCTTGTCCGAATTAATCTTTCAGATTTATATTATTTATAGAAACATAAAGAAGAATCATCATAATAGTATAAAAAGAGATAATTATTGAATAATATTAAATAAAAAATAAAAAAAGGTATAGTGAATAAGTGTATTTCTTAATGCTTCAAATAATCAAAAAAGAATCTGATAGAGATTATATTTGTACATTGTTATATTTAATTACCAGTTGATTGTTAATCATAGATATGTCCTCTGCTTCAAGAATCTCTTCTATCTGATTGTGAAGTTCTTCACGATTAGCCTTAAGACTTTCGATTTCTATGTTTTCATAAGCTTCATAAAATGCTTCATCATAGTCATAGTCACAGGTCATCCATTTGTATTCATTTAGAAATACTTCATTATATGCATCAATTGGTGTTTCTGCAAAGTTTGGATTCTCTATTGATATCAAATAGTAGTTTAATCTGCATATGAGGGACTTTATCATATAAATGAAAAACATCTTCTTATCATCCCTCTTTTTGAGTAAGTTAAGCATTGTAAGACATACATCATTGTATCCAACCAGATCTTCATTTTCTATTATCTCTTTTTTGACAGAATCTACGTATTGACACAAAATTTCGTTCTCGCTAAGTGAGTTGATGTTTTTGTTGTAGAATTTCTTGAACCGATAATAGGGTAGGTTAAGAATATATTTTATGTATAAATTGGCTATCTTGTTCTGAGTGTAGTATCTTCTTCCTTTCTTGGTTATCTTGTATTTGTATTCACGGTGCATATGGGATTTATACGCCCTTGTGGATGGCACTGCACCATTTTGTCTTAACATATCAACAAAATATTTCTCATCATCCTTACGTGTATTCTCCTTAAGCTCTATAAGCTCATTATCTGTGAGGTATTTGACGTATAACTTTTCGCTTACTTCGTTTTTGTCATCAAAGTTGGGAAGGCTTGGATAATCAGGTAGCTGGTTAATATAGTCCAATAACTGACAGGAAGATATTTCTATCTGATCACGAATTACATCATCCATGTCCAGGGATTTTTCATCAATTGTCTTAAGAAGTGACTTGTACACGCCAGTATCTGGGTCGACTTTATCGGCCAGTTCTTTTTTAATTTCTTCAAGTCTTTTGTCAAGAAGGTTATATCCACATTCCTGACAAACTCCATCTTCAAATTCAGATTCATCACAATATGGACAGTGACCTGTCTTAGCATTACCTGTTACAATCGGCTCTTTTTCTTTGTTATCCAATAGATAATAAAATCTCTTTAAAATATAATCAGGACTTATTTCATTAGATTCCAGTGCTTTTTCAATTTTCATTCTGATACTTTCAAGTTCACCCTTATTTAACTCATCATCCTCTATAAGATCATGTATCAAATCAACCGGTTCATCAAGTGTTCCAAGATACATGTCAATGCCAACATTTTCCATGAATTGATTGTCGACATTCTCTTGGAATTTTTCAAGCTCGTCCCATGACTTTATAATTGTCTTGTATACATTTTTTACATATCTCTTATCAAATTTTTTAATTTTTTTGGCCAGATTATACTTCTTGTTGTCACACATCCTGGGACTGGAGAGAATAGCTATATCATCAAAATCTGTTAATATATGAAGAGTGTCATTGAATACTATTGAATTAAGATTTGTGTCGTATACGTTTCCTAAATAGGTTATCTGTTCTTCATAATAACTTGTATACATTAAAAGCTTGTTTAATTTCTTATTTCTCATAACCTTCTTTATTCTTGTTGCAAGCTTCAATCCTGTTCTAACAAGATTTTTGGAAAATTGCTTTGCCAGACCGTTTTCAAGCAGTATATCAATTACCAAACGTGGTGGATTTCTAAGCAGTATACTATCATAGCTGCTGTGGGCTATAAGCTTTTTAAGGGTGTTTATGAAGATCTTATTTTTTCTATACTCAGGTACTACATAGAACTCGTTGATACATAACCTTTTAATGATATCCGATACATATTCAAAGGTGTAAAATCCAACAACTTTACCGTCATATACGACTTCTCTAAAAAATGGACAGGTATACTCTTCAATTATATATCCTTCAGTTTCTATTGCCTGATGAATATATGGATAATTCTTTTCGAGAAAATCCAACAAAATGGCATCACTAGTAAATTCATCAACATTCAATGTATTTTCAAGGTCAAACTCCATAGCTTTGTCTGCACTTCTTTTAATGTAATCCGCCATATATAATCACTTATTTAATATTAATTTTATATTATTATGTATTTATTTCATGATATATATTGGATTGGATTTTAAAATGACGGTTTTATTTATGATAGTTTTTTCATATATCTTCTAAATCTTGCTGATGAATTCTTTACTGGTTTAAAAATTAGCTAAATTAACCTTTAATACAACTTTATTTTTATATTAACTAATATATATTGATATTTCAGGCAAAAAAATAAAGAAAAGAATCATAACTCATAAAAAAAGAATTATATAAAGATTTTACTTTTTATATTCAGATAGTAAAACTTCATATTTTACATTTTGTTTTTCATCTTCTATTAACTCAATATTCATTACTTCCTCATTTAAAACTTCATTAATTATAATGTAAATAAAGTGAGGTTCTGTTACTCCTTTAAGATTCTTGATTATATCATTTATTTCTTTTTTCATTAAAGAACCCTGGTTTATAAGACCAAGTAACTTATTTAAATAATTTTTCTCATATTCAGTTATTAAATCATCCTGTGTTAAAGCTATAGTAACATATTGCCTAAGTTTTTCTTCAGGTTTTTTAAGTTTAATTTTTGTATTTTCCATTATATCTTCAAAGTATTTTAAATTTCTATGAAGATATTCATAATATTCATCATCAGAAGATATGCTTGTTTCATTTTCATTTGCTTTTAATTCATTTACAGCTTCCATAAATGTTAATTCAAAGGTTTTTTCATTATCTGATTTGATAATTTTCTTAAATTTATTAGATTTTATTAAAGATATGAGTGATTTTTCACCTTTTCGTGTAACTCTAACTTTTTTAGGTAGTTTTTCAATTTTCTTATAAAGTTCTCTTTTGCTTTCATCATCACGTATACTTCTAATAAATGCCAAATAATTTAAATAATTATCAAATTCATCATTATCTTCCAAGTCACCATTAAGTTTATTAAATAAATCATAAGATTCTATTGGTTCTTCTGTTAAAAGAGAAGAATCATTACCTAGTAAACTGATAAATTTATTTATTTTATCTTGAACTAATGCTTCAATTCCAATATTCTCCTCAATAGGTGCAGTTGGGAAGAAATTATATATAAATATTTCATCAAATTTAGAACTTAACCTGTCAATACGTCCTACTCTTTGCATTATTTTTGTTGGATTCCAAGGAATATCATAATTGATAATTATATTAGATCTATGTAAATTCACACCATGACTTAATACATCAGTAGATATTAAAATATCATAATCATTCTTTTGCATACCCTCTTCAACATTATCATCAAAATTATCAATAACTTTTTCATGATCTTCTTTGTTTGACTTACCAGTATAATTTAACACTTTATCTGTACATTCACTTTTAATTTTATTTTCTAAATAATCTGCTGTATCAATATATTCAGTAAATATGATAACCTTTTTATTTTTTAATTCACCATTAAGTAAATCAACCAACTTTTGATTTTTAGGATAAGACTTATCCTTAGTATCAACATCCACCCATATTTTCTGAATATATTCAAATAAGTTCAAATCCTTTTCTAAGTCAGTTAAAAATCTGTTATTAAAATTTTCTCGTTTATATTTTCTAGCTTTACCTTTACTGATTAATTTTTCTATAGTATCAAAATCTTCACTTTCTAATAAATCAAAAACTTTTTTACTATAATTTTGACTGGTGATAAATATTCCATCCTTCTTAAAAGTTTCAATAACTTGTCTATGAATATTCACACAATTATCAATTGATTTCTTAAATGAAGCAACTCCACTTTCAAGACGTTTAACAAGTAATATTTTAATAAAATTTGACATCATTTTCTGAGAATGTTGATAACGTTCATCAGGTTCTTTAAAATACTTATCAGACAAAGGAGTATACTTAGCAAAAGTTATATTACTTGTAATAATCTCTAATGAGGTATCAAATATTTCATTTAAATCATCGTCAAATTCATAAGTGACTGCTTTAGGTTTATTTACCTTGGGAAAAGTTACATTTTTCTTTTCTAAATCATTCTTATAGTATTTTTTAATGTCATTACGAGTTCGTCTAACCATCAAATGTTCCAAAATATTTTCCCTAATACTAGTCGTTACCTCCCTTGATACTCGTTGATACTCTTCAAAATCATCATCCTTATCTACACTTTTTAATCTGTCAGACTTATTCTTAAAATAAGCATCCAAATCATGCACTTCCGGATTAGGTAATGTAGACATATGAGAATGCTGCTGGAATAACTGTATAAGATTTTTTAAATCATCCGGAGAATTATTAAAAGGTGTAGCCGACACAAGTATAACCTTTTTGCCCCTGCATATCTCAGACAAATACTGATACTGCTGTGTATCTTCATTACGAAATTTATGAGCCTCATCAATAAGTACATTGCTAAACATTTTCAAGTCTTCTCATTCTAATATTAGTTTAAGCATTCCCGTAGATTTTACATAAGGAACAATATCAAATTCTCTTAAAATTCTATCCCAACCACCAGGATTATTAGAATCAACTAGAGCAGGAGGTGCAATAACCAAAGTTTTACCCCTTAACTGCTGAATAAGAAGAGTACCCATATAAGTTTTACCTAAACCAACAACATCAGATATAAAAACACCATTATGTTCTTTTAATATATTCAGTGCCTGAATAACAGCATCAATCTGATACTGGTACTGTACATATCGGTCAGGTTTATAACGTTCATCAAGCTTTGTAATATCAGTATCAATACGTTCACCAAAATATTCATATAAAAATTTAAGATATAACTCATAAGGAGTAATACTATCATTAAGCCAAGTATCCCTAGTAATAGTAGTAATATAATCCTCTGAAACATCCTCCAATTCATTCCATAATTTATTAAAAATACGAGAAGCTTCATCATAATCAGATTTATCCTTAAGCTCAACATTAAACTCTAAATTACCAATAAGCCCCGGAGCAGTAAGATTACTACTACCCGTAATTACACAACCAACATCCATCTGATTACTATTTAAAGTCATAATATATACCTTAGAATGAATACTACGTTTTTTATAAGCACGAATCTCTAACTTACCCGATTCAAACCAAGAAACAAACTTATTAATACTATTTTCAACATTTTGAGAATTTTCAGATGAATCCAAATCTTTAACAATATTATCTCTTACAGTTTCCTTAAGCTCACCTTGAGATACAAACTCATTAGCCTCATCAATCAATTCAAAAGTACGTTTATCAATACCCATACCAACAATAATACGAATCTTTTCAACATCCTCCAAAGAATCTTCCAATTTATAAAAACCATTTACATAAAAATAACCAACAAGACAATCAAAAAACTGGCTCTTATCCAAAATATCAGTAAAACGATCAACAAGCTTGTTACCACTTTCATTAGTAATAAAACGCGTATCAGTAGACATAATTAATCACCAACATCATAAACATTTAAATCATATAATTTATAAACTTCTGTATCTAACCTTTTTTGTAGTTCATTCAATTCTTTTTCAATATCACATAAATCACAGGTTTTATCATTAAACTGTTTCTTTTTTAAAGAGTAAGATTTATCAAATATTTCTTTAAAAGATTATAATTGTTCCTCAGTTGGAATCATTATAGGTACTATCCTTGCATCATTAATTTGAAAATGTTGTGTGGAATTTATAAAAGTATCTATATATTCACTTATAAATCTAGAATTTAATAAACATACAATATACCAATCAGGAATGTTTTCCTTTAAAGAAAATAGACTCATACTTAAAACATCATATACACCATTTTCCTTAAGTCTAGCTTTAATATAAGTAGTATTTACATCAGTCCAACAAAATCCATTTTTAAAATAAAACTGAGGATTACGTACAACAGGCATACCTTTACCTTTTTTACCAGAATTTTCTTTGCAAAGTCTTCTGTTTGGATATTTTTTTCTTCAAATTCTTTGGCTATTATTTCATCCTTTTTTACTAAGTTTTTTAGGGATTTGTCTAGTTTTATGAATAATTGTCTGTATTCTTTGAAGAATTCTTTTGTTACATTTTCTATGTTGAATGCTTCTTTTATTTCTTCTACTGTTATGTTTTCTTGGATTATTCTGCTTACAAATTGTTGATGGCAGGTGTGGTTTGGTTCATTTGGTCCTACTAGAAATGAGTATCTTTTTGCTGGTGATAATTTTTCAGATATTCCTTTTTCTGTTAGTTCGTATTGTCTATTTACAAATGAGAATCTCCAGTCAGGATTATCTTGTTCATAAAATGCTACTAGTGCATTGTCTTTAGAATTAGTTTTTAGTAATTTGGCGATTAGATTTCTTTGCATTGTTCGTGCTTTGTATATGCTTGATTCTTTTTTTAATTCAACCGTATATATATGAATTATTTTGATCTTTAAAGTATCCTAATTCATTTACAGAGGAGACATAATCAGCATATTCTTTTCCTATATAGTTTATTACATTTTTTTGTTTTGTGATTGGTGTGTTTAGTAATTCTTATAGGAATAATTTATATTGATCCATATTGAATGGATTTTTAAATGTTTCATTTACTAATTGTTCTTCTTTCATTTTGAAAACACCTTTTATAAAGTGGAATATAGAATTTATTATCTTAGATTATTCCAAGTAAATTCTGTTTATCCCTTTTATTTTATCAAATCCTTTGTCATAACTGACAATTTTAGTTATTTTTTTGTCTTGCATTGTTTTAAGTATTAGACAATCAGAATAATTTATTGCATTATTATAATATTTATTTATATTTATTGCTTCACTATAATCTTTAGAAGTTATATAAACAACTTCAGCTGTATCTATTAATATATTATAAATTTCTTCCAGACTTTTTCTTTTATCACATCTATGAATACCATTTAGTGTTTCAGATAGTACTATATTGTTTATTACTTTGTAATCAGTTAAGGAATCTAATAATTCTACTGATTTAATATGTCTTGTTTCTTTGTCTATTATTAATGAGATTAAAAAACTTGAATCTAAGAAGATCATTTATATTGCTCCACGTTGACTCTTCTTTTTTAGTTCAACTGCATCAACTTCATTATCAGAAGTTGCTAAAGCTACTAAATCTTGTAATGATCTTTGTTTTTTAACGTTCAAAATAATATTATCACCATCAATCTTCCAAATTATTTGATCTTTTTCAGTAATATTCTTTTTTTCTCTTATCTCTTTAGGTATATGAATTTGAAAGCCTTTGTATATCGTTGAAGTTATCATTTTTATCACTAATAATAATTTATCATAAGTTATATATTTAATTATTTATAAAATAAATTTTTTATAAAAATAAAATTTTATAAATATTAAAAATAATAAAATTATCATAGAGTAAAATTTTTAATCCATATATACCTACAATTTTTTGTTAAAAGTATTTTATCAATTCCCCAAAAGTGTTCACTTTCATAACACTTTTTGTTCTCATACTATGAACTAAACTATAGTTTTTACTTCGTTATACGGTAGTATTACGAAGTAAAATTATCCACAAGTCATAATCAAAAAAATAGCCAAAAATAAGTATGTGAAAAATATCAAAAATCAACCACGACATATAGATGAAACATACTCAAAAATGGAAAATAAAGAAAAATGCAAATTTAGAAAAATTTTACCAAAAAATAACAAATATAAAAAAAATTAGTGCATACTAATAAACATAATACAAAGCAAACATACCAAAAAAACATAGTACATACTAAAAAACATAATATATACTAAAATAATAATCATTAAATAGGAGAACCATATATGTCTAACCTACCTTGGGGTAACAATCAAAATTTAACAGATGACGAATTCTACAATAGAAACTATGAATTAAATAATCTAAAAAGTTTATTAGAAACAACAAGCCAAGGACATGCACCAGATATATTATTAACTGGCATAAGAGGTGTTGGAAAAACGGTATTAATACAAAAAATGAAAAGAACACTAGAAAAAGATTATTTAACGATATACTTAGATTTATCTCACTCGGAATGCTTTCAAAAAAATAATATGAGTATAAATGGATTAATGAACTATTTTTTTAAAGAAAT
>AUXO011017833.1_pt1 | contig 23069 bp, 27 predicted proteins | sample 768731 | NCBI WGS metagenome assembly AUXO01 (sample SAMN02715735, study PRJNA202380) | gut metagenome | biome: sheep rumen | host: Ovis aries | place: New Zealand: Palmerston North | reverse complement strand
TTCGCTATATTTTCTTGAGTAAGATTCCTTTGCTCACCAAGGAAAATACTGGCATCTACCCTTGCCTGATTTCTTTGATTTGCACCCTCCTGTTTCATTTCTTCGATATGATAATTCCATTCTTTCTCCAAACCCGTGCGCATCAAATCTGTCTCTCTAGTGTACTCTGCAAGAGCCATTTGAGTATTGGAACCAAGTATAGCCCTACTAGTAGCTCCTTCCTGCTTCATACTTTCAGTTGCAAGTTTTGCAAAAACATTATCTTGGTTTGCAAGACTTCTCAAAAGCGCATTAAATTGAGCAACACCTGAACGTATCTCAGAATCTGTAATCCTAGCATTAGCGGCGATCTGAGCAGCATCTATACGAGTGGCAGCATTAAGAGCCGCAATATCCTCCTTACTTTGCAAACTTTCTGCATTTCTTTGATTTTGAGCACGAATCTGCGCCATTGTCGCCGCAAGTTGAACAGCCATTTGAGCATAATCTACACCGGCACGAGTAGCACTCTCCGCAATTTTACCAACGAGATTCATTGCCTCTTTGTCAACAGCCCCTTCCCTTTGCAAATACTCGATCTCAGCCCTAGCTTCGTCAACTTGTTTCTGAAATTGATTCTTCGCAACATCTTCGTTAAACTTTGCAACAGCCTCTTCATATTTCAAAGCACGATCATCAATCATTGCTTGATCTGCAATAGCCTGAGCACTTCTATCTGCTTCAGACTGTCTCGCCATTTCCCAACCAAGCATAATACTTGTAAAGGTAGGAGCAGATATATTAGCAAAAGTTTTAAGTATATCTATCGACTTATCGTTAAGAGCAGAACCAAATTTTTGATTATGAACTTGCACCATCGCATTAAGGTTATTCAAACGAGCCTGTCTTCTAGCTAAAAGTTTTTCAGTGCTTTGTAAGGAAAGATTCACTGCCCCTCTTTCCGCCTCTCTCAAATCAAGAGTTGCTTGCCTGATTCCTTGATTCCTACCTTCCATTTGATTGCGATAATTATCAATATTTCTCTTGAAAGATTGAAAAGTTTCATCCGCAATCTGTGAAGCCATGTTAAAATATCCTTGAGGAGAAAGATCTGCGTAATCTTCCCCGGTCTCTTCAATACCCTCAGTTGAAACCAAACTTGTTCCTTCATTTACTGTGTTTCCCCCACTTCTTTGATAAATGCCATACCCAATCTCCCAAATCCTATTAACTTCTCTCTCAGGATCTTCTATGTTTCTCCTTCTAGCATCATCAAAAAGACGTGCATAAAGAGCCTGGCGACATTCATCATTAGAACATTCTCCAAGTGCTTTTGCTATAAGTTCAGGATTAGCGCGAAAATCTTCAAAAATATAATCAATTCGTTCATTAGTGGTAGGCATGATTATTTCCTCAAGTATTGATAAAGAGCATTTCCAAAAGCGACACCGGCAGAATTGAATCCTCTTCCGAACATGTCTACACCCTTGGTAAGATAGTCAATGATAGGAGTAAAACCCACTCCTTGACCTTCACGAAGTACGGGTCTGCTTACATTGCTGTCCCACCTATTCAAAAGATCCACATCTATTCGTCTTTCCTCATTGAAATGTCCAAGCGCACGATTGTAAGAAACATTAACCAACGGAGCAATTACGTTCCTACTTGCGTGAGCCACCATTGCCAACGGTGTATAACCTCTGTTTACAGAACGTGCAAGTCTCATCACATTTCCTAAAGTGTGATAAGCTGCACCCTTGGCACGAAGAACATCTACCTCACAACGAGTATAAGGCTTGGCAAAATATTCATCGTACCAATTATAAAAATCTACATCCCATCCTCTTACAATTCTATACTTCGCCTCTTCCTGCGCCCCCCAACTATCATCTCCATCTCCTATCTCCTTTGCCAAATCCTCAAGCCTATCAACGTACTTGTCGTAAAGAATATAATATACGATCATTTGAATAAGCGAAAGCATAATCCCCGAAAGTTCATAAAACTTCGTGGATTCGCCTCCGCTGGCAGCAATAGTTGAAGCACTAATAGGATCAGCCATAAATCATCTCCCAGAAGCATTTCCCCACTGAGCATAACTTGAATCTATTATCTGAAGATCTCCTATGTCTATCTTAGTAGATGGGCCAGAATCATTTGCCAATCTCCGAAGATTAGCACCCAAACCAGCACCGGCGGAGTTAAAACCAGAAATATACAAGTCTGCCAAACCAGCGTAAATTGCTTGCGCTTGCTGATAGTAATTCAAAACACCGGAAGCAGTGAAAAGACCTCGCACATTGATATGTCCTTTGTGAACAAGCTCTGCACGTTTTACATTATAATTCTCCACACGACGCTTCCCTGTCGTTACCATTAACTCTGATGCTCTCGCAGTCGCCAAAGGATAACCTAACTGAGCATCGTGTAAACCCCAACCTTCCACTGCACCCATCGGAGAAGAACGAACATACATTTCTTCCATTTCCGTAAGTCCGTTCGCATCATCTTTCGCTTCCGTTAAATATTTCTTCGCCGTATCACAATAAAGAAACTCTCTACCAGGCATCCCTGTTACAGCTTTAATTTTTGGAAGCTGATCATAATCTATACCATGCTTAGTGTCATGCAGATACCTCATAAAGTCCTGCATTCTATTTATCATTTTATCACGTTGATCTATCTTCTCCCATGCCTTGATTGCATAGAGAACCATCTGTGCTAAATAAGAGAAAGTATAAACCAAGGAAGCGGCCGTCATCTCCTGTTCATACATCAAACGATATGCATAATATTCATCTGTCGCACTCATTTATTTTTTTCTCCAAATAACTTTCAAGGGGGGAAGAAAATTCCACAATCAATCTCACTTTCGACATAAAATCAACTGCAAAATCGTATCCCTTCCAAAGAAAAGCCAACATCACAAGAGAATCCAACTTGGTATGAACTGTCTCTTGCACAGCTTTGTAAATAGATTTTTCCTTTTCCTTTTCCGCAAGCAAAAACATTCTGTTTGCTGCTGCGACACGAATTTTATCTATAATAGTAAAAGCACGAATTACCGTATAATGTTTGAGAAAAAACTCATTATTCGTTAAAGCACTATCGTACTTGTATGCCAACTCAACTACTTGAGGAGGAAGACCTCTCACCTCTTCCTTATTGAGCATAATGCCATCCTGAGCAACCTCCGCTACAGCATGTGCAGATACGATGTATAATGCAATGTCAAGGATTTCTTGCTCTGTAAAAGTATCCGAAAGCAAACGTAACAACTTCGCTTGTTTATCCATCATTCCTCTCCTTGTACAGCAGCATTTGTTCCATAACTCAATTCTTGAGCACTTGTGGCCAACTTTACTTCGTGAACTATTCCGCACCCTCGCAAATGCGCATAACAGCTTTGATAACTCACATTCTTAAAAGGAAGACCAAAACCCCTAGAACTTATAATTTCCATCTTTCCACTGGTTTTAATCTCCCTACCAAATTCGTGAATGTGAAAAGAAACATCCAAGCTGGGAGCGGAGCGCTCATCCCACTCCACTCTCATGTGACTAAAATGATTTTTGCCCTCGTTGTCAAGATAAAACTTCACACTCCAAGGGCAACAGTCACACATTCCGCAAACAGACTTCCTCACATGATCGTAGGGATCAAAAGGAGGACAAACATCTCTGCGATAATCCCACTTATATATTTTCCTTTTCTGACAAAAAATTATATGGCCTCTATAATCAATGGCAAAAGCACTTGGTTTTATATATGTTATTGGCATTATATGATTTTCTTGAACTGTATCCACACCATCTTCCGCAAACTCCAACATCAAAGAGTAAGGTAAACCATCACTATAAAATATATAACCATACTCAAAACAAGTTCCACGAACAGTAGGAGGATCAACATTCTTCCATTGTTCAGGAGAAAGAAGAACATTAAATTTTGAATGAATCTCCTCACCAAATCTCACACTCGTCCACTGATAAAGACTGTATGTCGATGCAAAAACAATAGAATCACGATAAACAGAAACAGAACGCTTGGAAACAAGAGGGAGATTACGCTCAACAACATGTTTGTCTATCTCTAAAACTCCCGACTTATCGAAATTATAAAGAATCTTTACAGGTTTATGATTTGTAAGAACATATATAGTATTTCTTATCGCCTCTATAGCGATGATTTCATCCTCAATTTCCACAACCCCATCCCAACTAAACTGAGGAGCACCAGTAACACTGATATAAAGTCTATGTTTCTGAGCAACTGCCAAACAATCTGTGGTCTTTGCCAAATCCACAAGATTACCGGGAGCAGGAAAAGACATTGGAGAATAAGTAAGAAGAGGATAACCCAACTCACTCACAGAAACATTATCGAAAAATGTCTTTCCTTTCTCCGGCTCCTCAGTAAATTCTTTCACCAAAACCCATTCAGCACCAACCCCAGACTGTTGAACACTATCTCCCGAAGTAAACTCCGTTTCCGTGCGATACAATCTTACCGCAACAATGCAGAAGCCTTGGGGTGCATCCTGCCAAGTAACATTGACATTAGGTGTGCTACCACTAATTACCACAGGGTAAGAGGGAGGGGAAGGAGCACCTTCCAAAAACATTCCTTCTGCCGGGCTACGTACAACGTAAGTTATAACGTAGCTGACGGTCACTGCGGCGCAATTTTGACCACAGTTGGATGTTGCAACAGGGGAAGATTCATTGTAAGGAGCACCAGCGCGACACATTGATTGCTTCTCACATAAATGATTTGTGCTTGCCCACCTCAAATAACCACCGCGAATATAATAAAACTCATCATACTTGAAACCCTTCACTACCTTTCGACCGTCACTAAAGCCCAAACAACGACAAGAAGGAAGAGGATACAAACTCTGATATACACCTATATCATCTTCCTCGTCGCAAATCACTTCAGGACAAGCGAAAGGTCGAATATCCCCATGATGCAAATTAGCATCGCGAATATCAAAAACTCCGCGATTACGCATGTATTTATTCTGCCAAGGAAAAATATTCTTCAGGTTATTGAAAATCGCAATCGTTGCCATTATTCTTCCTTACATACTAAGTCTGTTGCAGGAACACTTTTGATCATGCAGCTATCATCCACTGTAAGTATCCTGTCAGAAGCAACAAGATTACCTTGAGGGACTTTGTTTATCTCGTAAAGCTCACACAAACTCTTGGGGTGAACCACTTCTGGAAATATATCCCCCAGCCTCACCCAACCTTTTAGACAACCTTCATCGTCAAGAATCGCCAATTTAATATCGTTGTTTACTTGAAACTGTTGATTTTTGCAGCGTATCTCTTTATCATCTTTTTCTGTACACTCAATGTCAATACAAACTCCCGGAGGAGTTATTACCTTGGTATCAAAACTTATTACGATAGTATGATTCAGAGCAGCTACAGCCCCAGTATAAACATCTCCAGAATATTCCAACTTGGCTGTACAAACATCTCCCTCAGAAATCGCATCATAAACAGAGTTAAAATTACCGAGGTTATTCTCGTTAAAGACGAAGGATTGCCCGATCAATTCATGTGCAACTTCTATTCTTACTTTACTCATTCGATTACTCCATCAAATCCTCGATGGGAGGAACATAATTAGTCTTGGCTTTCCCCGGAATAATAAAAGTGGTTTCGCAAGGTTTCTTATTGTACCTTACCTTTTCTTTCTTGGGAAGCTCAATGCAATCCTCCGTGGGACAATAAACATCTTTATACGTCTTCGTTTCAAAGCAAGTCCCTGTAGTTGTCAATGCCTGAGCAGCGTAAATACCAGGAGACTTTACTATCTCTATTGTATCTACCACACAATTATCTATAACAATCTCACCGATATAAAAACCTCTGGGGAATTTTTCAGAATCCGTGAAAAATTCCCCAGTCACAGGGAAGAAATAACTTGTCTTGTCAGAAGCGTAAGGAGAAATCTCAGCTATAGGTTGATCCCCACAACGAAATCTATGAATACGAAGAAGAGTCTCCAACTCATTGTAAAGACCAGCACCATAAGGACGACGAAGATTGACAACAATCTCCGCACTGTGAGGCCCTACGAAGATACGCTCTTTTCGATGTCTGTGGAAAATTTTACCATACTCTTCTTTTACGCAATTATCATGGCGACAAATAATTCTACCAAAGTGCCAATGAGGTTTGCAACTATGACAATGTAACATATCTCTCACCGTTTTATATCAGGGGCAGTTTGTTCTGTCATTTCTCCAAGAACAAAACGTTGCCAATAAGGAACAGATGATCTTTGATGGATTCCACCAACATACCTAGGAACAAAAGCTCCTCCAAAAAGATTCACACCAAAAGCATAAGGGACATTCAACAAAGCCCGAGTAGGTGATGCACCTTCAATATAACTTTGAGAACCTTGTATAACAGCTTCAGTTCCCGCTCCTGCTGCCAAAGGAACTCCCCTACTCACAAGAACATCCGCAGCCCGAGCAACTCTGGGGATAGCTCCTACTGTTCTGGCGACTGCTGACCCCGCTCCCGCAGGTGCTAAAAATTCTCCCACAGTATAAGGAAGCTCTCTCAACCCCCCTTCTCTTCTTGCGCTCCTTCCTGCCTCAGAGCGCCACTCAGAACGCGCCCTTTCAGCAAGATTGCTTGCTGGATTGTCGCGAGTCAACGTCAAAGCACCGGCCGTTCCAGCGGCGCTGGCGACAACTGTTGTACCGACATCTCGCGCAGTGTTCGCAACGGCATAGGGAAGCTCCCCTCGATTGCCTTCAGCGGCACTCTTCCAGTACTCCCCAACACTACCATCAGCGCCGGTTCGCCTTCGCAACTCCCCCTGAAGCTCTTGAGCTTGTAAATAATCCGCATAGCTATAGAAACTCATTTCGGACACATCCCTTGGGAGAATCTTCGGTATCTCAATTTAACAGATTTATTGAAGTAATACCCACCTTCAATGGCTTTAGCAACTTCACGAATATATTGTTGCTCACGTAAACCAGCAAGTTGAGCATCACGCCAACTTCTTGCCATAACCCAAAGCCTTTTCTCCATACCAAGAAGAATGGCATGGTAGTTCCTGTTTATAAATTCCGCATCAAATTTACAGTTGTTATCTGTAATATTCGGAACCAAAGCTACTTCTACATAAAAAGCATTGTCCACATCACAAGTTGGACAGCAAGCATCATCTATAATTAGTTCGTACTCATCAAGAAGATAGGTAGGGGGAATATTTCTATTCCCTGCACGAAGACGAATTGCCGCTTGAATGTAATAACCTTCTGGAGGAATAAGTGGGTAATAGCGTACCCCTGCATAAATATCAATAGGTACTTCAATTCTATAAAGCCTGGTCTCTTTCATAAACTCTATTACCGCATCACGGTAAAGAAGAGCAACCATAGCTTCAAACTCAGCATCGGTCAACTGAGTATCTTTATCTTCCAGCTTTTCTCTTACAGCGGCCGTAATTGCTGGAAGAAAAAGTTTATAATCAATCTGCTGCCCTCTGGCTCTCAGCATAATCTATCTCGCCTCCACACGCCGCATAACCTGCAAGATCTACCCAACTATCCCTTTTACTTGAATTTGCCAAACGAGCAATCTTGAGCAAAGCCATCATAATAGCAACATCTCTTGGATGGATAGTCAGAGAAAGTTTCTTATCTAAATACGCATTCCACAATTCAGCAATCAAAGAAAAACTATCTTCCGGATTTCCGTACTGTTTGTCTCTATCTTGACAAACACAAATGGCTGCTTCCTTCAATATAGTTTCGCGAATGCTTGGTTGTACTTGTTCCATAGATTCCTCCTGAAAAATAAAACTGCTATCCTTTCAAAAAGAATAGCAGTAGAAAAAGAAAATGTCAAGCAAATCTTTTTTGTACAAACAACTTTTCAGAATGTTTCGACTTTTTCTCTTCGTCAACCATCTTTATAGCTCCTTTGTACCCAAACTCCGCAATCTGAACACATCCTTCAGGGCAACTAAACTCCGAAACAAATACTGGGAAAGGTACAGTGGAAAGCCATTCCTCGAAGGAAGGGTAATCAAATTTATAATAAGATTCCTTTCTTGCTTCTTTGTAAGGAGGATCAGCGTAAACAATCGCACCTTCTGGAATTGAAATTAAACGATAATCTTTTCTCGAAAGAGAAAGCTGAGACAAAAGTTGTTCGTGGGAAACACCTACAGTTTCCGGAATCACCCCCACTGCACAAAGCCTCTCCATCGCTTCCACAGATTCCATACGATCCCAAAAAGGAAGGGCTTTGTTTTCTTCGACGTAACTAGAAAGAAATCTCCACATCTTTCTAAATTTGAGATAACGTCCATGAAGATTGGGGTCAGAAAGAAGGTCCATTATCATTATGCGAAGCGATTCCCGTTCCTTCGACCAAAGATAAACATTTCTGCAATTAGCGTAACTATAAATAATTCTAAGAAAAGTATCTTCGCTGGAGTGAAATTCCTCACGAGAAGGGACGAAAGAAAAACCTTTGTAAAGACCATTCATAGCATTCACAAAGACATCCGGCCCATCTGTTATGTCATTCACAATAATTCTTTGAAACTTCTGAGAGAGAAGAGCGCAATGAGTAAGAGCGCAACCACCTGCGAATAAATCTACCAAAGTATGAGAAGGAGGGAGAATTTCAACTATTTGCCCTGCTATCTTGGATTTGCTTCCCATCCAAGGTATCCCGTATCTCATGTGAAATTCTCCCTCTTTTTGTTCTTACTCAAATTCCAAAGTATCGAAGAAATTTCTTTTGCTCAAACTATCCCTGGTGGATAAATCCAAATATCCTTTTCTATCTCTCTTTCCAAACTCTCAATACTTACAAAAGTAATATTCTCCGGTAAATCGACGCTTAATTCTCTCCCCACGGCACAGCCCTTATCGCACTTATAAAACTTCATGTATCTCTCCAACTGATTGAGAGCTTTTTTATCGAAAGTTCCTTTTTTGATTTCCACAGGAATATACCCAAAAACTTCTGAATATAACCAACTGTCAGGTATATTTTTATGTGAAATCCCTCTTTTTTCGACGGTAGGATAAACCTTTTTGAACATAGTATGAATATATTCTTCATTAAATATATATCTCTGCGCATTAGCGTAAATTACATCGCCATACATAGTCCAAAAACTTTCATGTAAATCAAAACGAACATGACGTGCGACGCGTAAAAATCTCCGAAAGACAGTTTGACATTGATTCCAAAAAGGATAAAACCTACAAAATTCAGATGTTGCCATTAAAATTCGATATTCAAAAGGAAGACGTTTATCTGTCAGTTTTTCTAAATAGTCAGTCAACAACCTTAATTCTGAAAAAGTTGAAAGAACAAAGTAATCTCGTTTTGTAAACATTCCCTCTTTGCACTTGTTCCTTAACTTTTCCAACAAATCATCTGTATCTAAATAAAGCTCACCATAATCATCCGTTATATACTTCAAACCAATGGTTAAACTCTCTATATGCTCCCTCCATACTTCAAAGTCTTTGTTGGATACTTTCCAAAAACGAAAAAATTCTCCGTAAGAAAGACAAGTTATAAAATCTTGTCCGTCTTTGAGGGTTTCAACAAACTTACGATAATCTTCAAAATCCTTCAAATAATCCGAATTATTCATAATAACCTCCTATAAAAGTTAAACCCTTTATTCACTGCTCATGGTGAGAGAAACCGGGCGCACATCCGGCTAGGCATAAAGCCTCATAAGCAGTGAACAAAGGGTTTACTTTATGCGCTTCTTACCAAAGCTCTCACACTTTGTCAAACACATTATAAACAATAAAAAAATTTTGTCAACGAATTTTTAAGTCACACTTCCTACTCGTGTGAACCTTCCCGAACCTGCTCTACGTTCGGAATGCAGATTGTCTTGTGGTTGTCTCAATCCCCAGATATGCTCATTGTTGCGAGCATCGACTTCCAAACCAAGTTTAAGTTCCACTAATTTCTCGAAAGTTTGCCTGTGCAAATCTGCCCTTTGGAGATTGGAACGACTCTCACTATCTGTTCTAAATAACCAATACGCAGAATACTCGGCAATTATCGGAAGATATTCCTCAAATGCTTTCTTCTCCAAATCTTCTTCATTGGGTTTCCTCGAACAAATATATCGAATCTTTGAACCTTTGGGAAGAGGATTCTCAAATTTAACTACACAAGTGGTATTGTGAACAAACTCCCAAGTGTAGTTTTTATTTAGCTCAGTTTCTTCTTCCGGGGTACAGCCAATCGAAAGCATCTTAAGAATAGACCTTGCTTTTTCCCCCGTCTTGTCCATCTCTATACATTTCTCACCATCTATCTCAACATCCACAATACCCATAAACTTTTCGCAAACTTCACAAAACTCAAAAACACAATCCTCTTCCTCGACATCTATTGTCTCTACACGAGCGAAAGTATCAGGAACAAGAGAATATACGAGAGCCAAAGCAACATCGACAGCCTCTCTCACATGAGCTTCCGACCATGTAAAGAAAGTTCCCTGTCTCACACCACGAGCAGATTCCTCGTGATCATTCAAATGTCTCGCCAGAAATTCTCTCAGTTCCATAAGCCTTCGCCAAAGTAATCAAAGTTCGTTTGCGTTCCTCATAAGGAACCTTTGCCGCAACAAGAATAGCATTTTGATGATTCAATTCTTTCCTTGCTTTGAGAAGAATCTTATCATCAATCTTATCCCAATCCACAGGTTCACGCCTACCAAACAAAATCTCATTTACAAGGAGAGCCTCATTGGCATAATGATAACCTTCTAATTTCTTACCTTCACTATCCGCCCTGAACTTCAACGCTGCGCACATAGCTTGAAAAGAAGCTGCGGCTTGTTCCCTCTCTTTGAACCATTCCTGTTTAGGATGCCCCTTTGCAAGGATTCTCTCAATCTGAAAATCACACCATACCGCAAAAGCCGCAGAAAGCCAGCGAGCGTAAAAAATGCCCAATCGTGGATGAAACCAAGTTCCGGGCGAATATCTTCCTCTTTTCGTCTTCACAAATTGTTTAATGATTTCAGATACTTTTAATTCCGGGATTATCCCGGTTTTTGAAAGTTCCTGATTTTCCGCAAAAATCCTCGAATAATTTTTGTGAAGCTCAATTATATATTCCTCTGTGCTAGGAAGTCGAAGAAACTCGTATGGTTCCTTCCCGAATTTCTTCCCTGCCTCCGTGGCGTTGAACCATCCATTTATGGTAAATGAGATAGGATTCTCATCGAACTTTTCCACAATCACAATGTCCTTCTTCATCTCCCCCCTCCCTGCTTTCTCAATCTTTCTTGTTGAATCTGCTTAAGCTTCCTCTCATATTCATCTGCTTCGTCGTCTGTCATAATAGTAAAAAGCGCACGACGAGTATCCTCATCTGCACCATCGGTCGTAAGATTATCAACAAAGCGAATGAAATGAACTTGCTCAAGAACCGTAATATCACGAACATTGAGAAGAGGTGAAAGAGCGGGATTCGCTTTTGGACCAGGAATTACTTTGTGTCCCCTAAAATAACCATCGCAAGTCTCAATAAAATCGTTTGAAGCTGGCCTCTGAGCTACAAAATATCGAGTACTCTCAAAGATTTTCTGTTTATCAGCAATAACATTTGTACTACGTTTCAAACCCTCGGTTATTTGTCCACTGGTATAAGCAGGCATTGTGCATCTCCTTCATTAAAGGAGAGAGGGTTGGGAAACCCTCTCTCCAAGTTTGTTTCCGTTTAGGGAGTAGGTGTGTAAGTAAAGGTAATATTGACCATTGCTGAAGTCGCATTCTGAGCCTGCGGGGTATTGTACCCACTGATCACAGGCGGAGTTACGCGCTTCGTCTCTCCCGGATAAACGCGAATAATCTCATCAGGACGCAACTTCTGACCTGCGCTGTTCTGATAGATGATCCTTACCACGTTGTAGGTAGCCTCGGGAGTCGGAGGTCCATCGCAACCTTCGCGACACAGAGCAAAGTCACAGTTGCAGTACTTAACCCAGCGCTGCTTATCGACGCAGAGACGGTCATAGACACAGCCTACCTGAAACACAGGAAACTTTTTCTTATGACACTGACTGCAACAACCATCAGGATCAACGGCGGTAAACTCTCCCAATTTCTTCACCGTCATACGAATGTACATAGCTTCGCCCAACTGCGCGAAGAAAGCAGGGTCAATGGGCGCAAACTTCAATGCATTGTTGTTGCGGTAATCGTCGTAATTACCTGTACCCCACGGCAACTTTGCCATCGTCACAGCGTGCGGAGTATTGTACCCCACACCGTCAGAGAACGTGTAAGGGAGCTTGAAAGGCCCATTCTGCATGGGAGCGGGGCGAATACCTTTGAGACTCGCTCCTGCTACCATAGCGTTCCACACGTCGCGCATCCTCACGAGGTCAAACTCAACCTCAAAGTCCTTCACGACGTTGAAAGCCATCGCCCAGATGCCACGATACAAAGCAGCGTCAGGCACGATACCCACATAAATCTCATCTCCTACCACCAACTGACAGAACAAATCGGCGTACTCCGCCATATTCAGTTCTGTACGAATGGAATTGTCAGTGTCGTAAGGAACGTGGGGATCGTAAAAAACGAGATCAATTTCGTGAGGAGCAAGCGGAACTCGAATCCGCTCGTCATCTATACCTCGTTTATAATTGCCGCCATCAAAAAGAAAGATAGGTTCGTTCATGGTTCACCTCATTTAATTAAGGAGTAGCTGTACTATTGCAAGAGGTGATTACCGGCGGCTGCTTCTGAGTAATGGTGATGTAACCAAGACCCAAGAAACGAGGATCGAACACATACATGTGATGGTAGAAAATAGTCTGATAGAACACAGACTGTTGATCCTCTGTAACCCACTGGTGACTCTTGATACGAAGAGCAGCTTTGGCACCTTTGTATCTGCGACCAAAAAGAACCGGATACACAGTGTGCGAAACACCACCCGACACACAAGTGTAAGACTCGATACAATCTCCCGTGAGAGGAAGAATCCCGCGCGGGTGACACTGGAACACATCCTTAAACAGAGCACACTGAGCGCAAGGACAATGCCCTACAGAATCGTAACGGGTGTACCTTTCACTCTGCATCAAAACATTTTCCATAATGGAAGGACCGAAGATAAAAGCATCGGCATCAATTCCCCTGTTCCATTCCGTAGTGGGGGATGCGGTCTTGGGCATCTGTTTAATGACGGAGAGCACCGCCATAAAGAAATCATCCGCCGTATCCGGATTGAAATCCACAGGAGCGCCAAGCTCACCAACAACCTGATTACCGTACATCATACCAGCGTTATTTCCACTATTTCGCGGATGAGCGCTGGTAAGAAGCTCACGATACCACCTTGCCATCAAAGCCTGACGACCATTCTCGATTGCTTGAGCCAACTGATTATTGAACCAGTTACGCAGAATATCCTGCTGATAAATGCACTCAAGCTGTTCGACCGCAAGTTTATGACGGAAACCACCCTTCATAAAACCATGAAAGGTGCGAATCTTCGGCATCGGAATAAACTGCTCCTTAATGGGGCCGTCCAATGCCGTATCCGCCATATCAGCGATACCCGTATCATCCTCACAGAGGTAGGTAATGGTTTTGCACAGATCGAGGGACGAATCAATCTGTAGAATAAGATGCAGATTCAGCGTGCGGCGGTACACGGCAATTACGTATTCCGATACCATCGTCCCGAAGATGATCTGCAAGTCCTTGGAATCATACGCTGGCAGGTTTGCCGCATGATTCACACCGAAACTTGTACCAAAATTGGTGAACATATCTCACCTCTCAATGATGCTGGCAATATCCTTCACCCGTAAATTCCTTCAATTTCCTGTCAATCGTTTGAACTGTTGCTCTACAGACCCGAAAAATTTGTTTGTAAACTCGTCGAGTCCCATTTCCCCTTTGGCGAAGGCTTCTTTAATTGCATCACGTTGACTGGTATCATCCTCAACTTGCTTCTTCACCGCCTTGGAAACCCGCATATCCTGAGAGGAAGAACTTTGAGCGGAAGCGTATCGCTTGAACACTTTGTCAAAGGTCTCCACTCTGTCTTTATAATCCTTTATCCCTTTGATTCTGTCAAGAATTACTTCACCAAAATCGTCCGTGGAGTTCAAATAATCTCCGAAAGCCGGATATTGGCGAGTAAGAGAACTGACCTTCTCCTCGAACATTGTATCGTACACCTTCTGAGCGTCCGTCTTGTTCCTCTCGTCCAGAGCCGCGATGATCTCTCCCACAAGCTCGGCGTTCTTGCCTTGAGGAAGAGGGGGCTTGGGAGTCTCGGAAGGAGAAAGTTCGGCTTTCAATTCCGCTTTCAAATCCCGCTTGAATCCTGAAAGAATTTCCATCATTTCTTCGCGTTCCATGTCAGTCCTCAAATTCGATTTTGTTCAATAAATGCAAGGTAGTGAAGATGGTACTGTTATATCTCTCACTATTCCTTGGGTCTTTTCGCAAAAGGTTTTCGATTACCTTTTTCGTCATATTCTTGAAATCCCTGTAACGAAGGGGTTTCGATATTTGTTCCAAACAGAGATAGTTGCGTCGATTCTGAGATTCAGAATCGACGCAACTATAGTAGCGTATAAACTCAATCACGTCAAGACTGCAACGAAGAAAAGCGTAATGAAAAATAAATTCCTCATCCCTGTCAAGGAGATTCAACCTCGACATTTTAGCGCTTATCACCTGTTCCTTCTCTTTGAGAAGAGAGGAGATAGCTTTCCTATCTACTTCCTCGAATTGACGTGAGTTAAGTTTAATCATGGCGTCTGAGTGCTTACGATGTTTTCATCTTCGTCTGTCGGCAAACCTTCTTGCTGAGTGGGTCTCCACACTCCCGAAACACAGGGTAGCTCAAGATCGTGATAGGAAGGATAGTGCTTCTGTAGAGAAAGCTCTGCGATAATGGGATTCACACAATCCTCAATCACCACATTGTCACACTTATTCGCCTCAAGGTAATAAGTGCCGGGACGTACTATGTACTCAAATTCAACAATGCGATGAATGAAAGGATCCCATCCCCAGTATACAATATGTCCATTATACTCGCTGTATCGTGTCTCTTGGGCGTTGTCAGAGAGATGATAACCTGTCGTTTGACTGCACTTCCAACGACGATAACGCTTGCCCAATCCGCAGTCAGGATAACAATCAGTATCCTCCCCTGTTTGGGGAGTAGGAATACGTACAGCGGTAAAAGTAACCTTCGGAAAATAATCTTCAGGGCCAATAATCTCTACAAGACCAATATAACCGGGAGGAATTACAAAGTCCGAAGAACGATACTGCTTATAATCTTCGTATCTATCCCTAGCTTTCCTCGAATCGAATATACGAATTGGGCCAAGATTTATCATGTCTGATACCGTTTAGCTAATTGATAAATAGTATTTACATCGTTGACATCAAACACAATTCCGCTCAAGGTAACATTGGGAACCTTGGTGAATGTCTCTGTCAAAATATCCCTTGCCGCATCGAAATCGAGACTGTCTCCTTCCAGAACGTGAATCATCTCCAGAAATGGACGATAATGTTCGACGATTGCCGGAAGTTGTTTGCTTATCGCCGCCCCCATAAGAGCGGTAAAAAATTTCTGCGTGACAGTCCCTTTGGGAATAAGTTCCTTGTCAAGGAACTCTGCCATAATTTGAGGAAGAGACTCAGCCTTGATTCGCATTGTTTACCCCCGTACCGCTGCTGGTTTTCTCTGGAATCCAAGGCTGAGGCAAAGGCGTCACTTTAGGAGCAGGGACAAAAAGTTGAGCAATCTGAGACATATTGTATTGCAACGTTGCAATCGCCTGACTTGTTTGCTGGAAAGCAGCCGTAGCGCTCTGAGTGGAAAGGGCAATCTTTCCGTCGATGATCTGATTATAAAGAACCTGCTGCTCCTTAAGAGCCGTGATTCTTTCTTCCTGTCTGGCCAAGTCGATTTTCGTTTGCAGAGTGCTTTGATCGGTATATTGATTGGATTTGAGCAAAGTATTCTCTGCAAGCAGAACAGTATAAGGGTCAGGGCCGGGAGGAGGCGGAGGTGGGAAAGGAGGTCGCGGGCCAAAAATGCCGGACAAAATCCCTCCGGGTGCAATAGCTTGCAACCCTGCAATGGAAAGACCCGTAACACCCGTGGCCAAAGCAGCGTTTCCTTTTCCTGTTGTTGCAAATTCAGGCATGTTTACACCTCATTTACGTTGAGTTTTTCAAGGATTCTCTTCCGAAGTTCGGAAGAGAACAGGTTAATGGAAATATAAAAAGGAATGTCCTCCTTAGTGATTATTCCTAATTCCATTTCCTTTGCAAATTTCCTTGCGAAGAAACTCGCTCTCCTTTCCTGTTCCTCTTCGTAAAGTCGAATATCTTCGTCTTCCTCTTCATACACTTTCTGAGCCGCTTCCAGACTGAGAAAAGCTCCCGACTCAGTTCTTGGGGTAAGAGGATCAGAAAACCTTTGTTGAAGATATTCGTATTCCTCCTTTGTTATCTCGATTTCTCCATGTCTCCCACTCTGAATAATAGAATCGGAGTCTTTCGTATAGAGTTTCAATCCTTGGGAACTATTGGGGTCTCCCAACTTAAAGTATTTAGTCGGCATCCTCGTTATCTCCTTGGTCAGCAGCGGCCACTCTAGTATTCACAGAGAAGGCTCCAATATTGTTCTGGCAATTAAACTTGATATTCTCCGAAGAAATATCTGTAATGGAGTATGTCACATCCATCGTAGCCCTTCTGCTTGCACCGGGAGGAAGAGTAAGAAACGTATAGTTTACAGCACGAACAATATCATTTATATCTTGACTCCCATCTTTGTTCATCTGATAACCATTCTTTCCCTGACCCACAGGAAGGAAACCAGAAGAGACATATCCGTTTACCAAACCTTGATAGAGTCTAACCTGAAATGCTTCTGTACCCACACAGAGAGGCATACCATTGAGTTTATACCCCTCTTGCACCCTCTGTTGACAAGATTTACTTGTACCTTGAGATGCTTGCATTTCTTTATAGATACCATAGGGACTGGTAGCTACCTCATGTTCATACTCACCTTGACCTTTATCGAAGGAGATAATTCCCTGAAGACCGATGGAGAAGTTATTCCTGAATACATAAGAACGCTTTGCACGCATCTTACTAAAGATGATATAAGTCCTTGGAATACAGGATGTATTGCGCAACTCAACCCAAGGACTTCCTCCGGGTACGCCTCCCTGCATCTGAGCTTGACCCATGATGACTGCACCATCACGAGAGGAAACGACAAAATCATTCCGGTCAAGAGACTTATAGTTGAAAGAACTTCCTCCGCCATCACCGCTAATAGCTTCTGCTCCTACAGTACGCATCAACCATCTGTTAAAACTTGAGCCGAAGTCACAGTCATTAGCATCTTCATCTTCGGTCACACACTCGAAGATGAGTTGAGCCAGTTCACCCAGAGTAATTGATGCTTCCTGCTTATGAGTTTTCCCCTGATGAGTGTACCAACTCTTGAAGTAAATATCCTCACACTTGTTGGCAATCTCAACTTCAATGTCAGGAATACGATCAATATCTGTGATTCCTGTATGTACTTTGAACCAAATCTGAGTGTCACAGAGCCAAAAGTATATATTCCCGTCACAATCGACACGAATAGGCCCTGTGCCTTCTGCGGGAGGCTGCGTTGGTGTTTCCGTGACTTCAGGTACGCATATATACTCAGGGACGAAGAACGCAGGAGGCACAGGAATCTTTGCATGTTGCCCATCCACGCAAATTATAATATCCTTGTCTCTCCCATTATCCACTTGCGCACGTGTAAACTGTGGGAACCAACAAGGCGGAGGAAGGAAGAATGCGGGAGGCACAGGAACTTTGGCATGTCTCCCATCAACGCAGAGAATAATATCTTTGTCTTGCGCAGATTCCACTTGCTCTCTTGTATATTGCGGAAAAGCGCAAGGAGGAGGAGGGAAGGGGACGCGAACCATTTCTCCGTCCAAACACGCCCCAAGGTGTTTTACCCTTGCTGCGTGGACATCCTCAAATGTTTTCGTGGGCCATTTACAGATAGGATCATAGGTTGCGAGGATAACAGGGTCATCCTCTTCACCTGTTCCGCATATAGGCCATATATTCTTAAACTTAATGTACCAGGGAGGGAGAGCATCCTCAAAATTCTGAATGTCTATTTTGAGAGTTCCTTCTTCTCCCTCAGTCACATCAAGACAGACAGCCCGCCACTTCAGATGGAAGCATTTCTTAATGTGATCTGCAAATTCCTGAAGAGTAATCCACCCTTCCTGACATCCATTCCCCGCATCGAAAAAGACGGGTATCTGAAGAAGCTCGCAGATGTTTGCAAGGTTATCAACGTTTACTTCGATAAGATCGTTACACAGACGAAACTTTCTGAACTCCAACCATTCGTGAGTGCGACAGTTGTAAATCCACAGTGTTGTCGTCTTGGGGTCAAAAGCGAGGGGTATCTGATCCGGTTGCGGAGCACAATTAGGCTTACCTAAAGTGATTGGTACGCAACCTATATCCGGAGTACTGCATACTTCCGGCAGAGGGATTCTCAACTTTGAATTATCTTGACACTGCATTAGAGTTCTCCGTTATTTGTAAATAGGTTCTTGAACTCCTTCAAAGTTAAGTATCCTTCGATTTTCTGACCCGCAACTTCATAAAAGATAGGAATCTTTACGGTGTCTTCCAAATTTTTTATATTTGACAGATCCAATTCTGGAAGGGAGGAGAAACCGTGAGCTTTCCATTCTCCATTATAGACATAAAGCAAATTTGTGTTTTGGTCATAAGCGAGAGGAAGCTGATCGGGTTTGGGTATCCAAGTCGGTTCTCCTTTTGTATTTGGCACGCTCCCTATCTCTATCGGATTCTGAACCGAATTTAGAGGTGCTCTTACAAGTCTGTTCGCCATTTTCTTCTCCTTAAGGAATCAGTTGAGTACTCAATGTGAAATTATAGGAAGTGGGTAAATTTTTTGCAACAAAAAGTATGATACCCCCGGTCTTTTTTCCTCTGTGTCCCCACTTCGGTTCTGAGCTATTTTTGAAAGGAGAGAGGAGGATGGATGGGGACTTTGTAGAAAGTGGCTCAGCGGGCGGCTGAGGCGCTTCTGAAGCATATTATTTACAATGGGCGTGGTGCTTCTGAAAGGAGGAGGGGCTTCGCGAACTTTGACAAGGGGATGCTTCGCGGGCGCGTGGCGTTTAGCTTTGGAGTGGTGCCACACCACACCAACAGGCCCGGCACGCGCAAACCGATTTCCCCATTTGCCTTGCATCGTTTCGCCCTGTCGCTTTCCATCGCATCGGCTTATCGCTTTGCATCGTTTTTAGTTTTTTAGTTTCGTTTTGATACAAAAAAAGCCCTGCCAGCAACGTTGCTGGCAGGGCTTTTTTCGGGCGCAATTATAATTGCGCCCGAATTTGGTCGATACTCCGGGAAAGTTCTACCAAAAGGGAACCCCGGTTTACGTCACTTGACTTTGTGGTGCGCGTCCAAGTCAAAAGCGCTTGTAAAACTATCAGCATGCCTTCAATACGGGCACACCGAAGTATTTCTGGCGTTGCCGTCGTTGCCGTCGTTGCCGTCGTTGCCGTCGTTGCCGTCGTTGCCGTCGTTGCCGTCGTTGCCGCGTTATTTGTCCGCTTTTTGCGGAACATGTCACGGATTCGGCCTTCTATACGGCACAATGCCGTCACCATAGGGCTTTCCTGTTTCCCTTCTTTCTTTACCTTCCTCCGATACGAAAGGGGAGTAATACTCATCGCCCACAAATGTGCATCCCGGCATAACCCGACAAATATTTCTACTGCCTGTGACGCTTCCGATTTTTCGTTGTTAATGTCGATTGAATCAATGGCAAAGTATAAAAATTCCTCCATCCATTTTTCCTCCCGTTGTGCGACAACGGAACCAGAGTTAACCACTTCAACAAGCCCCTTCAACAATTCTTTCTTTTCCATTTTAAGCTCCCTTTGCTTTGATTGTATCGACTATCGACCATAACACCATGTTATAATCGTATAATCGACTATGGCCACATGATAACATCACATTCTCACCCCGTCAAGCGAAAAAAATATTTTTCTCGCGCTTCCCTTATTTTTTCTTTTTCTCCAATGATTTTAACTGCATGGATTCCATGCCGCTTATCCGTCACTTTACAAACCTATTTTCATAGTCTTTTGCTTATCCGTTTCGCTTTTGACAATACTGGAGCACCACCAATACCAGCACAAAACTGTATTATCATTTCATTTGATAATAAGAAATGCTTTGCATTGCATTCATTTCTCTATCGCATTGGATTCATTGCATTTTTCCTTCACGCACACAAAGCGCATCCTAAAGAACGGAAAAACAACCACTTAACTTTTTGCAATAAAATCAATGACTCCCACTACCAGACTGCATAATAATTACAAGCGAAACTAATAAATAGAATCAAGAATACAATATCACACATTGCACATTTCTCTCACCAACTTTAATCTTCTGATTTTATTTACTTTATTTTGTTCTCATTTAATTTTTGCTTTTAACTCATTGCCTATTGATTCATCCACTATTTTAGGTTTTTGCCTATTCCATTTTCAGGCAAACTGACCTCCCATTTTTTTCCTTTTTTTCGGAGAAAAAACGGGTCGCAAACGTAGTATTTTCAAAGGCACAAACCAACAATGAGAATGTACTATCAAACTTTATTTAATGATTTCAAAAACATAGCCTGATGAGAACATTCTACCGCACCACTATTTATTTAAGGGGGAATAATTGAAAAATCTCAATCAAAGGGAAATATACAATCAAACAACAAATAACCTAATGATACATCATATCTACAATTAACTTATTCTATATTAAATAACCTACTAATAAGAACATATCATACTGCTAAACCACTGGAATCAAAGGATTTTTACTGATAGCTCCTTATCATTTCTCCCCTACGCCTTAAAAAAACAGAAATTCCAAGACAAATAATTCTCCGCAAAAAGCGAAACAAAACGACCCCCTCTTAACCAATTATTGCAGAATATCATCCCACCGACATGGATTCCATGCCGGATAAAGCTGAAAACAAAATATCAAAGACAAAAAAAGAGAACTGACCGACTGTCCGACCGACTGACCGCTTGTCTTTTCATCGTTTTCAAAACGAAAATACAAAGATAAAGGTGAGAATAAATTATTGAACCATATATAATCGTGAGAAAAAAATACTTGACAAATACAAAAAAATATGGTATAATATAGCCATCAAAATGAGAAATCGTTTTGATTGGTCTTTGACAGTTCCGGCATGGAATCCATGCCGGAGAAGATACTCGCGAGAGAAAGTTCTTGACAAAACACTCTCGCCGTGGTATAGTAAAGGCCATAATGGTTCTTTGATAACTTTATATCCGAGAGGGGTTCTGGACAGTACGGTTCGTGCGGCTGTCTGGTTGCCGGTGTATTCCATACGGGAGGAATGCACGTACAAAAACGGAGGCTTTGAAGTTTGAAGCTCCCTCTGTCTGGATAAAGCCGCATGGATTCCATGCGGAGGCAGACTAGGTTCGACCTCTGGTCAATTAGAACAAGTTTTGGAGGTCGGCTCTTGACGGACCTGGAAAATCTGCACCTTTCCCTTCAAGGATAAGGGAAGCATAGGTACTCTGACTAATAGGGGTTGGAGTGGTTATTCGGCCTATGTATAAGGCAGATTAAGCCGATAGATGCGTTAAGGAAAGTTCTATTCTTTCCGGTATGCTGCAAGAGTGGGGAAGTCGAATCCCTTAAATGGCCGAAAAATCACAAGTCGAATCGAAGCCACTTTAGAAAAGTTATGCTCACTTGAATGGAGTTCAAGGAATACTTCTTTGCAAGGTTTGCAAGGAATGAGTATATACATATAAATTCTAAGTGGCTGGCCCGTGCGAACAGAAATGAAAAGCACGTTAATCTCAATAAAGGTTTAGTCCCGTAGCCTCGCAAGACAAAGCGCGGGGCAGGATGCAGCAAGAAAAGATTCTCACGGAATCTTTTCGCCCGTCTCCCTTCATCGCTGCATCGTGTTCTGCGCTTTGGACAAGGCATGGAACCCATGCAAGTGTGTGTCGCGTAAATGTAAACCTCTTCCACAGGAGGAAAGAAATGAGAACGAAATCGAGGGGTAAGTATTGGACTCCCGGCCAGAGTGAAACTCTGTTCTCTTCGGAGAACGGAGCCACGACCATCCACCGCAAGTTTTCCCGCCTTGGTGTGAAGGAAAGAGTTCGGGGAGAAAGCCTTCACTACGAAGAAATTGTAGTGAAGATAGCCGATTCTTTCGGAACTGTACGGAAGAATGCGGACAAAGAAATAATCATCTCCGCTCATCACAAGTATGGGCGGAAAGCCTGCTGGAAGAGCAGTCAGGGAAGACTGCCCGCTTCTTTGCAGGCAGATAAAAAAGTTCTTCCCACACTCTTTGCGCTTATGCAGAGAATGTGGGCAGGGGAAGAACTTTATTGTATGCCGACTGACCAGCGGCGCGATAGGGTTTACGTAAAGGCCCTGAAACGGGCCGGAGCAGACATTTCCGAACATTCGGAATATGTCATCCGTTTCAAGTTTTGAGGAACATGACATGGAGCGCGGAACAAAGCTCTCTGCATGGGAGTCCATGCAGAGAGCTTGATTCTGCGGTTCAGGTCGTCTGGCCGTAGAGCTTGGGCAATATCGCCCACCAAACCCATTGACCGTAGGAGGTTTATCATGGGTATTCAGATTCTTACCGGTTCCGTCCCCGAGCATGCTAGTTTGTGGGTAGCGAACGCCTTCTCTCCGTCCATGTTGAATGGGTCCAGGTACCTAACTTTTAGGTTGCTTCCCAACGAGGGGGCGGCCGCAGAGCTTCTTCGGGAGCTCGTTGTGGGAGGCGACTTCGCCCCCGTGTCGGCAGTAGGCCACGCCGACACGGCAGGCTTGTTCTCTTCCCTCTTGGGGGTCGAAGTACCTCCGAATCGAATCTCCCTTTTAATGGGGAGGT
>AUXO010367175.1_pt1 | contig 23073 bp, 21 predicted proteins | sample 768731 | NCBI WGS metagenome assembly AUXO01 (sample SAMN02715735, study PRJNA202380) | gut metagenome | biome: sheep rumen | host: Ovis aries | place: New Zealand: Palmerston North | reverse complement strand
TAACTAATCATTGTTTTTAGATTCTTTTTCATAACTTTTCCTTTTTTCATTCTTAATAGATATTAAAAATAACAAGCACAACAAAATGTTGCGCTTGTTATAATCATTATTTTAAATCTTATTTTACGAATTCAATTTCTAATCTACTAAAAACTTCCTTAGCAGATTCCTCAGATACGATATTACCTAATAAAATCGCTGTGTTAGCATCCTTAATCTGAATTGCATAATTATATTCTTCATCGTTATAATTCCACATCACATAAGTAAGATTATCCTTAGTTCCTTCTTCAATTATTGTACTATTTGGATCTGACTTAGCTGCCTTAACATATTCATCATAATATTCTGGGTAAATAAATGTAGCTGTGCTTAATGTGTCTGAATCCTTCTTTATTTCAAAAGGAACGCTTGAAGTTAACTTATAACCATCATTAGTCTTTAACTTTACTTTAACCTGATCTCCATTGTCTACATTAAATGTATATGACATTGTTGTAGTTACATTCTTACATCCTGCCATAAATACTAATGTTACTAACATTAATGCTAGTAAAATCTTGTTTAATTTCTTCATAAATTAAATATACCTTTCTTCTTTTTTATTTTTGTAAATGATAACATCATTAACAAACTATAATTAACCAGTCAATTTAACTCTAAATCTAACTATCTATTGTTTAATCATACATTTTGCAATTACAGTTTCTACTTTATTTTAATAATTCAAAATCTAGTCTATTAAGAACTTCCTTAGCTGATTCTTCTGATATATTATTTCTAATAAATACTGCTGTATTAGAATCTTTTATCTTAATTACACAATTATATCTGATATCATCATAATTCCACATAAAATAACTATAGTTTTTTTTAGTTCCTTCATCTATAATTGTACTATTTGAATCTGACTTAGCCACCTTAATATACTCGTCATAATACTCAGGATAAATAAAAGTTCCGTCCCCTATAGGATCTGAATTTTTCTTAATATCAAAAGGAACATTTGATGTTATCATATAACCATTATTAGTTTTTATCGTTACTTTTATCTGATCTCCAGTATCTACAGTAAACGAATATGACATTGTTGAGGTTACGTTCTTACAACCAGTCATAAATACTACTGTTACTAGCATTAATGCTAGTAACATCTTGTTTAATTTCTTCATAAATTTAACGTACCTTTCCTATTTTTTCAAAATACTTGCCCATAATCAATATTGACTACAATCATTAACCTTATTTATACTGATTTAAAATCACATACAATGAAGGAGAATAATAATCATACAGCTTAGTTGTATTATGTCTCATTTCTTCAAATTTTACAGTTTCAAGCACTGGAGAATACTCTATGGTTTTTTCTTCCATATATCCATCTATTACAATTTCATGACTACTCTCATCATAATCAATTGAATATATTCTTGATAAATCAATAGCCAAAAAAGTCCTTTGATTAAAGGGACTAAAAATATTTTGTTTATAGCTACAAATCAACTTATTATCAATAATATTCATGCTTTCGTCCATTTTTGATAAAGCTATAATAGGTAAAAAAGCTTTTACAGCATATTTCATCATCATAGAAAATCCAACAGCAAAAAAAACTGTATTGCATTCAATAAATATTAATACAATAACTCCAGCTATATTGATCCCACTAGTCGATCTCACAAACATATTCTCAATACTGCTATTAGGAAACAAAAAATAGAAAACTAGATTAAATATAAACAAACCAATTGCTATCTTTTTTATTATTCTTTCTGTCATATCAATCACACGATAGGCAGCGTTATTTTTACCTAAATTTTCAAGCTCTATTTTGCTTTTTAAATCATAATCTATTGTAATGTCCATTTAATAACTCCTTATAACCAGTTTTTCTAAATTAGTTTTCCTATAATCATAAAAAGAAGTATTAAATCTAATGTTCCCATAAAAACAAGACCAAAAACTTGTATAAAATCATTATAGGCAACTTGACTAAGAGGTAATTGTTTAGTATTTAAGATTTCAAAATTTTTACTTAAGCCCCTTGGTGACTGCCAATAATTTACATCAATTATTGTCCCTATTTCTAATAATTTTCTTTTTTTCGAATAAGGTATTGATTTTGCTATTATTTCCTCACCATTAATATTTACCTTAGCTACATATATTACATATTTATACTCAGCTGTTATACCGATTACAACAGCTGAAGTATTTATTTTTTTCGTTTCATATGTATAATCCATATAATCCACCTTTTCCATTCCATAAATACCAATTTATATCAAACAATAAATAAAAAGTAACACAAAACACAGAACAACTAATATAGCAAATTCTTTTTCATCTTTTTGTTCACTTAATAATATTATAGTTCCATCTAATATTTTAACTTTTCTATTCCAACCAGTTGACCAATCCACTATATCATCATTACACTCTACTTCTACTTTTGTTCCAACAGGTAATGCTTTTGTATCTGATACATATGCTAAAGATTGTACTCTAATCGTTTTTCCTTTATAATTGACACTTACAGAATACGTTACACTTACATTTTCTACACTATAGCACTCTATTACACCTGTAGTGACAGTTTTCATTTTAGATTCCTCCATTACTATACTATCTAATAATGTAGTATTTAATTTCCTACATAATAATAATTTTTACAAAAACAAGAAAACAACAATAATTATTAACTTTATTATCCCATCTTCACTTATTCTTCTTCTCTAATTTCTTTAATAATAGAAGCAGCTTTATTTGAAAACTCAATTTGTTCATCATCTTGATACCCTAAAGCATATACATGAGAAATTTGGTCATTATTAAATAAAAACATTTTCTCTGAATCCAAATATCCCTCAGGATATATAACACCTGTATAATCCCATATAGCATTAGGATTATGTCCACCTTTCTGACAAACTCCAACTATCATCACTTTCTTTTTACTGTTTCCTATTAAAACAACACTACCAATTGGTAAAATTTTATTTTCCATAATTTATTCTCCTTTTATTTAATAATCCATAACAAACATCCATCATTCTATAATAAAAAATAACACTACGTCAATTTATTGTTAATGCTGCTTAAATGTATTAAAATATTTTATTTATATTTTTCCAACATTTATTCATTTGTTTGCTGGCACATTTTGCTGCTCCTGTAGCAATACCCGCAACATCAACATCAAAATTGACTGATGCTCCTAATCCTGCCGATGCACCTATATCAACCTTAAACACACCATCTTTTAATCCTACATTTGCATGTCCACCAATACCATAATTTATACTTCCACCTGCTTTAACTTCACCACCAAATAATTTACCAGTTACATCACCCTCAGCTTTAGCTCCAATTGCTTCCGCACTAACATTAACGTTAGCCTGAGGGTTTATTGCTCCATTTTCATCACGCAATGTAACTCCTAATCCAGCTTCCGCCGAACATTGTCCTACAACTATTTCTCCATTAGCTTCAGCACCAAACTCATCATTGCCAAGTAGCTTTTGATTATAATCAATATCTAACATTGTATAACTAGTACCGATATCAGCTTCAACTCCAGGGCTAAATATATCCTTTTTTTTATCAGCTCCCATTACATACATACCAGCCCTAATACCTGCATGAGCCTCTGATCTACCTACATCTACTTTAATATTTCCATTTCCAGGTGTATTAATATTAGCCTCATATAAACTATTTGATACAGATATGCCCTTGTTAACTTCATAAATTGTACTCTTCTTGTCGTAAAATGTAGGGCCATCCCCTATTAATCGTTGTTGTTTTTCATTACAATAATATTTATCTTTTTCTTCGGTTCTATATTTACTTTCAACTAACTTTTCGTTTATCTTTTCATTTGCTTTATTTAATAATTTTAAATTATCTTCATTTAAATGCAATCCATTATCTTTTGCTTCAGCCTCTAAATTCAATTTATTCAAATAAATTGATACATTCTCATCTTCATATTTAGCGCTGTAAATTGTTAAATTTGCCACACTAGACATCGCATCTGATTTTTTTGATGCTTCAACACCTAAATAAGAAAACGAACTCTCACCTGATGTAACCTTTAACAATGAAGTAGCAAACGATTTTCCGTTTTCATCTTGATTGTACATATAATTTATAATATCAACATATGTCTTATCATAACCAGATAAACCCACTAGAGAAATACTATTTCGTACTTCAATGTTAGTTATCATTTTAGAAGTATCTAAATTACCACCACTAGAGCCTGAATTTGATATATTTAGCACTTTACTTAAATCAACTTTCTTTAACAACTCATAATATACATCAATAAGCACTCTTTTTTTCTCGTTAGATAATTGTGTTTCATCTTTTCCAAGATACTCCTTTATTAATTCCGCATTAAAAACCAAATCTCCATCTACATTCTGCATCAAACTATCCTTTAAACATTGTGCACTTGCTTTCTCCTCTCTTTCAAGAATATCCTTAAATTTATTATCCATAGCACTGGAACTAAATACTCCATTACTTGGAGTAATTATAAAATTCATTGTATCAATATATGACAATATTTCACTTAATTCAGTGTTAATATTACCCATTATTGTTCCATAAGTTCCATCAATTTTTGTTACCTTATTGAATATAGATTCTATCTTTTCTTTAGACGCTTTATTCTTTGCAAAAACAGTTTTTTGATAAACATCTACATCATTAACACATTGATTCAACGATAACTTATTCATCCATATATTATAATCATTCCATCGATTGCTCTGCATATCAACAATATTATTATCTTTTTCTACTTCTGATACTAATTGTAACGTTTGTTGTTTTGAAGTTTCTGAAAAATCCCTAAACACTTATCCACCACCTTATTTAACTGTATTAGCTGCATTGTTATCACTTTCTGTATAACTTGTTTTTATATTATCCATAAATGAAACTGTACTTTGAACTAATACTTCCATCTTGTCTTCAATATCTTTAAACTTATTCCCAATGTTTTCTATATTAGATACCGTATTACCTCCACCAACTACTCCCGTTGGACCCTTTTTATTACTAGTAATTTTATTTTTTAATTCATTCAATTTATTAATCTCAGTACCTAAGCATTCAATATCCACTACAATTTCAGCCATAATATGCTCTCCTTAAAATAAAAATTGGTCAGCCTCATCAATTTTACTAAGAAAAGTAGAGACATGAGTATTAGCAACTGTAGAGATATCACTTATTTTACCTTTTAACTTATTTGCATAAGTAATGTATGAATTTAAAGCTTCATTTACATCGCCACCTTTAATACCTGTTTCTCTTATTCTTTCCAAGATAGTAATATATTCTGTTAAATAGCCTTCTAACTTATTTCCTTGATCAGTAAAATACTGTTTCATACCTGAACAATACTCATCATCTATCTGTAAACTATTACTTGCCATACTCTCACCTACCTTAATTATCATCAACCATTTTAAGTTGTTCATTCCAATAATCTAATTTGTTATTATAAGACCTTATATACTCATTATTGCTATCAATTCTAGCCTTAATAGAACTTATTTCAGAATTTACTTTTTCTTGAGCATAAGATAAACCATTATATGCTTTTCTGTATTCTACTCCGGTTAAAAGTTTATTCATTTCTGTTGCATAAATTGATGCTGTTTTTACTTTTAATTTGGAGGACACTAACGTTGATAATTTTGTCTTTCTTGCACTTTGCCTTGTTCCAAAAGAATCTTGTAAAGATTTTATCTTACTTCTTAAACACTCAAGTTCATGTATTTGTGATTCCAAATTAGCATTGTCGCCTCTATATTGTGCAATTAATTTTTGATTATAATTTATATTTCTTTGAACATCTATTTTTGTCATACATTACTCTTTCTAGCATTTTATATAAAGGCAAACGATAATTTATAATTACCGTTTGCCATTAAGATGTACATTATAGTACTATCTTATGCCTTAAACTGACCAGCAATATTTTTATCAGTTTCTTCCACAATACTTGCTGTGTTCTTTAACGCAGTTGAAATTTCATCAATTAAATCCTTAGCTTTTACAAATCCAGGTCTAAGTTCAGTAAATCTCTGTGCATATGCTTCACTAGCATTACCTTCCCATTCTTCCTGAAGATTTTTTAATAAACTATCCATCTTTGTAATAATAGAATTAAGATTGTTAGCTTGAGTTGTATACTCACCTGCTCTCTGTCTCATTTTTTCCGGTGTCATTCTAATCTGACTTGCCATAGTTATATTCCTCCTTAAAAATTTAATATATATGAAAATTGGTTAACCCAATAATCATCAAAATTTAATTTGTATGTTTTAGCTTCAATTTTATTACTTTATTATCCCGTATATAATAAGCGTCGTCAGCCTGTAAACGTTTTTTATTTTCTTTCATATCTTCATATGAAACATCAAAAACTTTCAAATTATCTAAATCATCAAAATACAATAAATGACGCTCTTGCTTAATATTTCTTATTGGTTCAGGAGCATCATATGAAATATTAGAATTATTGTAATTAGTAAAAATAACACCTATATTCAGATTCTTATATCTAGTAATCATTTCTGTATATTGATTCATTGCATCCATATCCTCATATATGGTTTTAGCAACATCATTATTGTTGATTATTAATAACAATAATTCATTCTTCACATCTTCAACTTCATCAATCATATTTTGATATCTTTCTTGTAATTTATTATTCCATTCATTAAGCAACTCAATAATCGGTTCACTAGCAATTGTGTATTTCGAAACAATAGGAAGATTTTCACATTCTCTAAACTCTCTGTTAACATCATCAAAAATACATACATTAACAGGATACTCTTTTCTCCTTTTTGACAATTGTATTAATATATCCTTCATGAATCTCACATGTAATTCTGTCTCTTTTCCACATAAGCCTATAGCTGCAATTCTTGAAAAATCTAAATCAAAATGTTCTACATTCTTATATGTAAGACCTATTGGAATTTTATACTCATTAACAACTGCTCCATAATCTGTACACAATGACTCTTCTGTCAAAATCGTAGGAATATATGGAATACGTCTTTTCATTTTAAATTTATTAATTGCATTTCGTTCTTTTATAAAAGCCTTAATTGCAGTCACTCTTTCAATTTCTTTTTCACCTTCAAAAGCTAAATACGACTGACATTCAAGAATTCGCTTATCATATTCAATGATTGCTCTTCCTGGTATTTCATCTGGCTTATTATCAACATGATCAAAAATATTTCCATATTCATTTGTATCATTACAGTACAAAGCAATTTTATTTGCAAAATTAGATAAATACCTATATCCAATTCCACTAGTTTGAGAATTCGCAACTATTACTGTGATACCAACAGATATGCCTTCTCTTATAATTCCTAAAAACGTCTCATCATTTTCAAGATATAATTCCATAAGTGCGGTCATATTATCAACAAATACATATATATGTGCTAAATCGTTATATCCTGCTTCTAAATAAGACGAAAATGAACTTACTCCAACAGAAACAAGTCTCTCCCTTCTTTTATATAATTCATCCTGTAATAATTTAAGAAGATTTTTTAGTTTTTCATCATCAGTAGGTATTACAACACCACCAACATGATTAAGTTCCTCAAAGTTCTTAAGGACAAGAGAGCCAAAATCAATAATATAAATATTTGCTTCACTTACCTTCTTTTTTAGTGCTATCTGTTTAATTAATAATTGTAATATGTTTGTTTTTCCGTACTGTGATGAACCAATAATAAAAGTATTCTTTTCATCAATATTTAAAGATAATGGACCTTGATATTGATTATCAGGATCATCATATATTCCTAATAAATAATCCTCATTACCATCATCGGTTTCATATACAATTTTTGTGTCTAATGCCTTTATACATATATCAGGTAATGATTTTATACCTGATTTATTACAATAATTAGCTATATATGAAACGATAGCTTCTAACTGGTTTTCGCCCCTTACATCGCCTTTCTTCCTTTTTTGTTCAAATATCTTTTTTCTTTTTCCAGATAATGATAATTCGTAAATACTGTATTCTTTGATATCAGCTGCATCACTCTGTGCTAAAGCTCCACTGTAAGCTGATTGAAATAATTCAAATATTTCATTATTACCCACTTGTAAATATGCTCTTCCTGGTTCTTTTATTTCAGCAGCAAGTGGTGATTTTAATACTTCATTACTATCTTCTGGCCCTTGAACCTTTAAGCATAATTTAAATCTAGAATTACTCCAAATCTGTTCATCAACTTGTCCAGCAGGTTTCTGAGTTGCCAATATCAAATGAACTCCCAAACTTCGACCTATTCTAGCCGCAGATATCAATTCCTTCATAAAATCGGGTTGCTCAGCTTTCAATTCTGCAAATTCATCTACAATTATTATTAAATGTGGAAGTGGAATACTTGCTTTCCCTTCTTTATATTTATAAATATATTTATCAATATGATTAACTTCAGCTTCTGCAAATAATCGTTGTCTTTTTTGTAATTCAGCCTTAATTGCCTTTAGCGATCTGTTAATTTCTTTACCATCTATATTAGTAATTGCACCTAACAAATGTGGTAAATCTTTAAACTGATTCACCATTCCTCCACCTTTAAAATCAATTATCAAAAAAGCTACTTCATATGGATGAAATAATGTTGATATTGATAATATATAAGATTGCAATATTTCTGATTTACCTGATCCTGTTGTTCCAGCTACTAAACCATGTGGTCCATGTGCCTTATCATGTAAATCTAAATAAACAACTCCATTTTTTGAAACCCCCAATGGGACTGACATAGATTCATATACTTTAGAATTTTTCCATCTTTGTTGTAAATCTAAATCTTTAGGTGAAACTATATTTAACAACGTAAATAAATCTATATTTTTTGTTAGACTTCCCTCAAGTGAAATCTCTTCAGCTTCTACTGGTGCAAGTAAATCATTGATTCGAGCTATCATATTACTAGTCACTTTATAGAATTTAAAAATTCTATTTAATAAAACATTCGATGTATCTATAAGATTAGCTTTATCCTCATCAATCTGTTCTATTAAATAATCACAACCTTGTGGTATTTCTGATGCTTTTTCAGAGAAAAATACAAATGTAACTCCTAACTCTGAAGCCTTCTCAACGAACCTTGAAATTGGATGAGTTGCAAATCCATATAAATCATAAAAATAAATTACATAATTTATAAACTCACCATCTTTTTCATTCTCTCTTCTAGTTAATTCGTTATATAAAAATTCAAAGACAATGTTTTTACTTTCTTCATCACAAACTATATTTCTTGCTGCAAAAATTGTGTTTGTAACATATGGTAATAATCTAAAATTTTTCACAATATCGGCATGTTTTTTATCCATAATAAAAAACATCTTAACATCTGAATAAAACTGTCTTGAACAAATATCAAAAACAATATCATTAAGTAAATACAATCTAAATTTCTTATCTCCAATAATTCCAACAGCATTACTAGCGTTAAAATCACAAACTACAGGAGCTTCGTGTATCCATTCTAATTCTTCGCATAATTTTTCTGGCATAACTTGTAACTTATCTTCTATTTCTAATTGTTCTTTCTTTTTATACTTTATTTTTTTATGAGCCTTAATGTCACCAGTCCCTATTAATACATGCAAATAATCTTTATCACTTTTTTCTCTATCAAATAAATCAGGAGAAAATGAAATTAAATTTTGTCTATTTATGTCCTCATTCCTATATATTTTATATAGATTACTCAATTCATCTTTTCTATCAACTTCAATTTCATTTCTTTTTTTTGCAATATATATTTCATATTCACTTTCTCGCCTTTTTAGACTATCTTTATAATCTCTGTTTCCTTGTAATAAACTTGCTACTGATGTTAATATAGCCATAGTTGCTGAGATTCCGCTAAAAATAAGCATAGTCTTGCCACCCATAAATGCCATAACCCCAGCTGCTACTAACATTCCAGTAGATGGTAATAAGCTTAATAAAATATTATTTTTGGGTTTCTGAGGTTTAGCTGGTGGATCTAATACTTCTATTTCCTCCTCATCTAATACATGCTTAACTCTTGTATTTCGAACAAACAATGGATATTTACCACGCTTAGTATAATCAATATACTTTAAAGCATTTATTATGCATTTCTCTGAATTTTCTGTAATTATGTAATCCTTCATTACGCAAAAACTAAATTCAGCTATTGAAAGAAAATCTCCAAATTTTAATAACTCATTATATGATATTCTTTTTCCATTTTTCTTAATATCATAGGCTCCCTCTAATGTCTTTATGTAAAAACCTTCAGGACAACGATATAATCCAATTTCCATATTTTCTAAATATTCACTTTTTAAAGATATATTAGATTTATTCGATGTTCCAATAGTAAAAGATCCTATTTCTTTAATATTTATTTCTCGATTATACTCAGTATTTTTGTTATCAAACATTAATTCGAACTCTATTTTTAAGATCTCATGATTATTATCTTGGCCTTTTAAAACAAAATTAGTTCCATGAAATAAAGATATACTAAGTAATTTCTTACTATCGCCAAAAGAAATATATATATTTTCTGAACACATTAAATTCCATTCAGAATCAATATTTTGAAAATATAAAATAAAATCATCTAAAAAATCATCTTTATATAATCTATAATCACATTCTGACGTTGTACCAACTTTATATATTTCCTTATCATTAGGTAATTCTACTTCTTTGTATATTACTCGATTATAAAGAGTTATTTTATATCTATTATCCATTGTTTCACATCCTCAACTAAAAACTTATTACACTTCCAGTTCTTATTCCTGTATCTTTCAAAAGCATATTGCCACGCAATAACATCAATGGTTTATCTACCTTCAAGTAACAATTTTGTATGTTGTCGGTATTAATTTCTAAAGCATATGCTTTATTTAAACCTATTATTAATTCCCTAACTGTTATATTAAGTGGTATTTCTATATCTACCTGCTGCTTACTTTTATCATTGTTAAAAACAACTATAACAGTATCTTCCACTACTACTAACCTCCAATTATAAACAAATTATCTTTTTTATCTTATCTACTTCATCTAAAGATAATATTTCACCATTATTACCCTTATTTTTTATAAACTCATATTTTTCTTGATTCACACAATCTATATTATTCATAAAATTATTAGTTGCACTTACAACATATTCTTCATCTGCTGTAATAATCAATACTTTATCCGCCAGATTTAACATCTTCGTTTTATAAAGATCAAATGTAGTTTCTGTATCAATAATTATGTAATCATAATCGCGGCTCTCTTTAGCCATAATTGCTATTTTTTCATAAATTGAATAATCAATTTTTAATGTTAATAATGAAGCTTTAAAAGCAGGTATATAGCTAAAATTTTCTGTTCTTATAAAGTTTTTTATGCTTTTATATACATCAATTTTCGGATTTAACAAATCTAAATAAAATTTATGATTATCTATAACACTTTTATCCTTTAATTTATACTGAAAAGTTTGTAACCTTGAAGCCTCTATAAATAAGACTTTTTTATAATCATTAGCTAATGAATTAGCAAGTCCCATAGCAATGGTAGTTTTACCTATCCCACCAACGGCTGATGTAACTGTAATAATCTGTGTATCTTTACTTTCTAAATCAGAAATATTCAAAGAGCCTCTGCTTTTACCAATAATCTTAGTAAATATGTCTCTCAAATCCGAATATTTATATATATTTGTAATATATAAATCAGATGTTTCTGAATCTTCGTCATCTTCTTGCATCAAAAAAATATTTTTAATATCATGCAGTCTTATTTGTGGAGTATACAACTTATCAGATATAATAAGTACATCTGCACTTTGTGATTTTGAGAAGAACTCTTCAAAATAACGTCTATCTGTAATTATTTCTAAATCAATCTTATTAAAGAACTCTGTCACAAATTTGAATTGTAAAGATGCTATATAATCTTGATCTTCATCTGCTATTATTATTCTAGCCTTGGCCATTTTGCGCCTCCCTATACTATCTTAAAATCACTGTTTGCAAGACGTATTAAATCTCCTGGACTTATTTTTATACTCTGTCCAACTTCTAATCTTTTCCCATTAACATAAGTTCCATTGGCACTTTGTTCATCATTGATATAATAAGCACCATCTATTTTCCTAATTCTACAATGTTTCCTACTTATCATCTTATTAAAGGGAATAACTAAATCAACTAATTCCTTCTTTTTACCTATAAGCTGATCATTAGAATCTAACACTAATTCAAAACTCATAGGAGCATTAAGTGCCACTAACCTTAAATCATTATTGTACAAACCCATCTTAGTTCCTTCACCAATGGATATATTCTTATTAGCAAATACTTCTAATTCCATTTTTAAATCTTCTAAACTCTTAAATGAATCTGCTATAGCATTTCTGATCTTTAATAAGTCTGATTCTTCATCTTCCTCATATGAGTTAATTAGTTTTATCAGTTTAGTTCTTAAGCTACTTTCAAATTCAACATAGTTGTCAAACTCTTTTATGGTTAAAGGTAGGTATATTAAACGAATCTTATAGCTATTAGCCTCTACAAAAATCTTATCTATATCTAGTTTTATTGACTCACAGGTTAAAAACCCGTTATTTTTAACTAAAAGAATTGCTTCTAATATATTCCTTAAAATAACTATAAAGCCATCATTCTTAACAGAACTTAATAGTGTATTTAGTGAATTTAAATCCTTAGTTAAATAACATAAATCAATTTTTCCATTTTTCTTTATCTGCATCGATTCGACAAAGAGTCCATTATTTTGATTTTGTATTATTTTATATTCTGTTTGGGCGAAATAATCTTTATCAGCTAAAAAATATTCCAGATAAACATCTGTTTGTTTCTCCTCTAAAACGCCATTTTCTCTTAATGAATTCATAATCACCTATCCTTTAATAAACTTACTAATTCTTTTTTGATATCCTTACAAATGACATCACCCCTGCAACTATCGCTATTAAACTTACTATAGATCCATAGAATAAAACCTTGTTTGCAAACCATCTAACTAATAAATTAGTTGATACTGTTACTTCTCTTTTAAACTCAAAAGAGCTCTTATAATCCTTTGCATCTGTATCTGTTACATTACCTGCCTTATCCTTAATTACAAATCTTACTTTTTTAGGGCTAGAGCTTTCCTTTAGCACAAAACTTTCCTCGTAATTGTTATAATCATTAGAAAAATCTTTTATATAATCAATTTCTTCTCCGTTAACATAAATCTGTACAGAATCTAGGGCAAATGTATCAAAAAGATTATATTTAACCTCTAACTTAGTAGCATTAACAAAGGATTTTTCAAGACCTGTAATGCTTGTTATTTCTGGTTCTGTTTTATCTACTCTAAAAACTATATTATGGCTTATATTTTCCGAGTTATTACCAGCTTTATCCTTAGATGAAATCACTATCTTATAGACACCTTCTTGATTAAAATTATCCTTACTAATTCCATAATTATATTGATACCATCCATTATCTATATTATTTTTTGCGTTTATTCCCGTTACAGAAACTATGTTTTTGTCGTCAATTAATGCTCCATCCCTTAAAATCTCAATTTCAAGAGAGTCTGATATAATCTCATCTGGATTATATTCTGTAATTAATAAGTCATTATCAACCGACTTGACAAAAGCACCGCCTTCTTTTACTAACTCATTAAGATAATCATCATAAACATAAACAGAACCAAATCTATTAACAGTAAATGTTACACTTTTCTCGCTTCTATGACCCGCTTTATCTCTTAACACCAACACTAAGTTATATATTCCGTCATTTTCTTTTAACTTATCAAAATTATTAAACTCGCCTTCTCCACCAGTTTCATTGTAATTAACATGACCTGTAATAAATTTATCTGTTACATCTTCATTTTTTGTTTCAAAACTTGATCTATAAAGCTTTATTTCACATGACTCATAATTCTTGTCATAAAAATAAATATAAGGAATCACGTCTTCCTTAAAGGCTCTACCATCAGCATCTCCGCCATTTATTGTTATAGTTGGCTCCTCTATTATTGTATCTATAGTCATCTGTTCTGATACATAGTCTTGCATGGCATTACTTGAATTATCCCTATATCTAATTTCAACCTTGTAATCACCATCTCCTGTAATATCAAAACTTCCTATATGTAAATCTGCAATAGTATCTGTAAAACTTATATTTAAAGGACTTGCTACGCCATCCCTTATTAAGCTAGCCTCTACATCTTCAGGATAAAAATTAGCTTCATGAATAGTAACTGTTCCTCTAATATTTCCATCGTAATAACTAATACCATCTACTGTTTTAACTGCTGCATTATATTGAACCTGCGCATTAGCCGCTATATTATCAACAACAATTCTTTTATCATCTCTAAAGGCATCACTTTCATTCTTAGCTCTATCTGTAGCAGTAAAATTAATATATCCATTAAACTGATTATTCTCAGACAAAGCTCCCTTAGGAAGTTCAAAACGCGCAACACCTTCACCACTTTTACTATTAGTAATCATGTTCGCATCTATTAATTCATCTATTATTTCTGAATTAATATCACTAACTCCCTCTGCTCTAAGACAGCTATACTTAAATCCATTAATTCCTGAAATATTATCTATTGCTGTTATTGTTACTTCTGGCTTCGCTTTATAAAAGCCGAAACTAATTCCTTCAATCACCTTATCCAAAACACTAGTAGATAAACTAACCGATAAATTAGTTGGCGCACTCGTATCTACAGTAAAATCATATTCATCATATTCCTTAGCCTTATTTCCAGCTAAATCGTAACACTCAATATTAAAGCTATAGTTAGCGTCTCCTGGATAATTAATTGTTAGCTCATGTCTATCTCCATTATGTTTCCATTCAAGAATTTCATATAAGCTATCATCATCTAAATCATTACCTGCAAAATCCTTAGCAATAATATCTATAAAAACATTATCCTCACTAAAATCATGCTCAATTACTGTAATCACAGCCTTTTGACTTTCATTATAATAATCTCTTAATTTATTATTGTTATCCTCTATTCTATTAATTACATTTTTATTAGAATACTCTATGTTTAACTCTGGTTTTACAGTATCTATAATCATTTTATCTGACTTATAGTTCTGCATTTTATTATTACAAAGATCTGTATAATTAACTTCAAACTCATATTCTCCATCAAAAGAATGATCAGAGTTAACTAAAAGATTAACTATAGCTTCATGTTCTGTATCTGAAATATCCTGCCAATCCGCTTTTAATCTCTTTTTATTACCCTTAGCATCCTTTAAATAAATCTCCACATCTTCCGAATTAAAATTCTTTTCTGTTATTGTAAATTTCGCTGTTAAGTCGCTATTGTAATAATTTTTATCTCCTACTGTATTAGAAGCTTTAGTATATTCCACATCAGACATAATGGGTCTAGTCTTATCAATTACTACTGTTTCAGACTCATAAAAATCCATATTATTTCCTGATGGATCCTTATATGACATACTTATCTTATAACTTCCATCCTCTGTTAAATCTAGATTGGCCTTATAACTATCTTCATCACTACTATCCTTTGTCCAATCTAAACTTTTACTTTCATAAACTCCATCATCCTTTTTTACACTTATCTTAACGTCATCAGCGTAAAAATTAACTTCATGAATATTAAAATTAAAAGTCATATCATTATTAAAATAATGAGTATCATCCAGACTTTTTTCATATCCACCATTCTTTAAACCGTAAGTCACACTTGGTACTGGATTAATAGTATCTATTACAAAAGCAGAATTATCATTATAATTTTTAGTTTTATTACCTGCCTTATCAACTGCCCTAATTACTAAATTACCTCTTAACTGTTCTGCCTTATCAGACGGAATTGTTAAACAAGCGGTATACTTATTAGGATCACTAGAATCCTTACTTGCACTTACAGTTCCAGATAAAGATTCTATATTAGTCTTACTTGCTCCATCTTCACGCTTATATTCCCATTCAAAATAATCTACACCAGATTCATAATCATATGCTGATAATTTTATCTCTACATCGCCATCATAAAATCTAATATCATCCTTTATATTAGCCTCAGGGAAATTTACAGATAAATTAGAAGGAGCAACTGTATCAATTTTTCCAATATCTAATTCCTGTTTTTTTGTTATTTCACCTGTTGTAACATTTCTTAAATAAATCTCTTTTTTGGCATTCTCACCTTGATCTTTAGCATAATTATCACTAATTTCACCAAAAACGACTTTGTCTGAAAATTCAAGTTTATTCCCTTTCATTTCATCAGCCCTTATGATTTCATAGTTCTCATCTGGTTTAACAATAACCTCAGTATTATACCAATCATTTAAACCATTAGGCCCTGTAAGTTCTTCGTTTTCATTGTCATAAGAATAGAGTTTATAGTTAAACTCCTCTATATTGGCTAAACTTATATTTAAGCTATAACTTGCATTCATAGCCTCATAGCTACTTGCCTTATTCCACCAAGATGCTCTATAAGCTTCTAAATTAGCAGTTACATTTATACTAAGTTTTTCATCATTACTCTCAATAGCATTAACAAGCTTTCCATAATCATTAATGGTTATTGTTCCCTTATTAGCATCTATTAAAAGGCCATAGCTTTCTGACTTATCTAGGCTATAAGTTAACTTAGATTTAATTTTGAAATTTTTTGCATTTAATTTATTAGTTGGAATAGCTGCATTAGTCCCTAAAACATAATCAACACTATCCTTTTCAAAAGCTATTAATAATTCATCTTTTATAGTATCTGCTTTAATGTCCATTATATACAAAGGCATTTCTGAAATTATTATTAATATACACATTAAAAATGCCAATAGTTTCTTAGTTAATTTAAAGCTATCTTCCTTCATATCTTTATTACTACCCTTTTTTTATTTTTATATTTTTTCTTTAGTATGAATTAACATCAAGGAGTCAATCATCTCTAATCCTTCATTATTATCTTCTTTTATCAAGCTTTGAGTTTCCTCTGTATCTAATAATTCACATGTTTCATTATCTTCATTTTCAATTTTTCTATAAGATAAATCTAAAGCTTTTTTATGATTAATCTCATTATTATGTCTCATTAATTCAATTGTTTTTCTAGCATTTCGTCCATTTAAATCTCCTATTAAATCAGGAATTTTAAAGACAACAAAAACAATTATAGTTAAAACAAAAAAGACAATTGCCAAAAGAAAAAATACTAAAGAAAATCTGTTTAAAATATCTGCCATTAGTTTCTTTTCTCCTCTACACTTACATAACTCCTATTAATTGCATCTAAAAACTCATCTTGTTTACTTAGAATCTCATCTTGTAACCTAAGTGATTGTTCTTTTAAAACAGTAAGATTTTTACTTCTTTCATAGATTCTGTTATAAAGACTAATAACACTTTCCCTAGGAACATTGACCTGAGCCATAAGATTTCTTTGATCATATAAAAACATAACCACGCCATTATAAAGTGTTAATTGATCATATGCATTAGAATCTGTCACTAACTCTATTGCCTCATCTATACTTGAAAACAATTCATCATAATTTTCCTTAGATGCCTCTTCAACACTAGTATTATTTAAAATGTATTTCTTATAAAATGAACATATTAAATAATAACTATCTGAAATTGTCTGTTTATCAAAACTAGTTTGATTCTTATAATTAGCCTCAAAAAATGGATATGCCTTTTGAACTCTAGTTGCAAAACTATAACCTCCATTATTATTATCTGTATAGTAATTAAAGTAGAGCATTCCAATCATATAATTTAATCTTGATACTTCCTTAGACCTAATATCTAACTTATCTTTATTGGCATTATAAATAGCTAAAAATTCATCGTTTTGCTCTTTACTAAACCTTCCTTCATCTTGATAAGCTTCAACTAGTTTTATATATGCATCAACCCTAGATGGATAGATCTTAATTGCAGCTTTGTAATTACTAATCTTATCCTCAAAAGAACTTGCTGTTGATGTTGAAACTAATAAATCATAATCGCCATTGTTAATATTTCTAGCACTTATCTTAGTAACAAGTCCTAAAAGCAAGAAAACAACTGTAGCAAGACATAATGATATAAACACTCTTAACTTTCTTTTTTGCTTTCTTTTATAATCCTTAGTAATTAACTCTGGGTGTTCTAAATCATATAAAAGATCATTACAGTTTTGATATCTATGTTCAGGTGCTGGAGAAACACACTTGTCAATAATTAACTCCATACCTTCTGATATCTCAGGATTCCACATCCTTACAGGAGCATAACTTTCACCTCTTCTTGGATCTATTCCTGTAAGTAAATGATGCATTGTCATTCCTAGAGCATATATATCTGATCTAGCATCAGTTTGACCACTATACTGCTCTGGTGGTGCATAACCCTTAGTTCCTAAAACCGTAGTATCAGATAAACTTTCTTCCTTATACTCTCTAGCAATACCAAAATCTATGATTTTAATGTTACCTTCCGGTTTTAACATAACATTAGCCGGTTTCATGTCTCTATATATAATAGGCGGTTTTTGTTGGTGAAGATATGATAAAGCATCACAAAGCTGTTTTGCCCACTCTAACACTAACTCTTCTGATTGTGGCCCCTGATCTAATAAAATCTTATCTAGTGATTCACCTTCGATATAATCCATTACAACATAAATAGTCACTCCATTATCAATAATATCTACAATTCTAGGCAGTGCAGGATGATCTAATCTCTTCATAAGATTAGCTTCCGCAAGCAAACTATTAACAACTATTTCATCATTTTTCCCAGTTTTACTTTTTCGGATTTCTTTAATTGCCCACTGCTTATTAAGATGAGTATCCATTGCTAAATAAACGACAGACATTCCGCCCTTACCTATCTGTGTAAGAATTTTATATTTTCCATCAATAACAGAACCAATATTAGCCACAATCTCACCTCCTATTCTGCCTTAATAAGAATCGCTGAAATATTATCTTTTTCCATACGCTTCTTAACTAATTCTATTAAGTACTCTAGTCTATTAGCCATTTCCTTCTTATCTTTTAATTCTTCAATTGTCAAATATTCTAGCATTTCTGCCTCAGTTAATTCGTGTCTAAAACCATCTGAGCAAAGTAGATATACACCTGATTTAATTATTCCAGTTTTTATCTCTGCCCTTAGATTCTTAGATGCGCCCACACACTGTAAAAGCATATTTCTTCGCTTATCTTTTTTTGCTTCACTAGGGCTTAACCTTCCGCTTCTTATTTCTCTTTCAATAAAAGTATGGTCAGTAGTTAACTGTTTTATATAACTATCTATATAATATAAACGCGTATCACCTACATGAACCAATAAATAGTCATCATCAACAAACAAAATTCCTGTAAATGTTGTTCCCATAGAAATAGATTTTTCCTTAGAATAACTAAGCATTCGCTTATTTATTTCCTCAAGCATATCTTCCCATTCTTTAGCAATAGCATTAAAATTTAAATCATTTAATCTGAATGTTATTTTTTTATCAAACCATTTACAAAATTTTTTTACAACAGCTCCACTTGCTAGCTCTCCTTTTTCTAGTCCGCCCATGCCATCACATATGATAGCCATTACTATCTCATAGCCTTTATATCTAGCATGTTTATATAATAAGCTGTCCTGATTTACCTTTTTTATTATTCCCTTATCTGTTTTAGCTACAACTCTAAAATTCATAACACTAACCCTTTATTAAACTCTAAATTCAAATTCTTCATTAGCTAATTTTATTATATCCATATCATGAATTTCGTATTCTTCATTAGCTGCTATTAAATTACCATTCACATATGTTCCATTTTTAGAGCCTAAATCTAAAATATAATAGTTTCCTGCTCTAGTAATAATCTGAGCATGCTTTCTACTAACCATATTATTATCTAAAACACAATAATCAGAATAACTTCTTTCTTTACCAATTCTAAAATCTTCCTTATTAATTTCAAATATGTCATCTGTGCTGATTCTTCGCATCTTAGCATAGTTGACTCTAACTTCTTTTAAATCTAATAACCCTGTAGCCTCTTCATCTATTAATAAGCCTGTAGCCTCTTCATCATAATCATTAAGAAGTCCTGTGGCTTCATCATCTAATAAGCCTGTTAACTCTTCATAATTATCTAATTGGCTAAATTTTTTTCCATTCTCTTCTTTTTCTTCGTAATGTTCATAATAATGCTTAGGCTTATCTGTCATAAAACCACTCTGCCCTACATTATGTCTCTTTATTGTATTAACAATAGTTCTATCTTCCCTCGTTATGAAATTTTCAATTTTACTGGAATCAAATGCCGATAAAGAATTAAGATAATAAACAAATCTTGATATATAATCCATATCTTTTTCATGCATAGGTTTTGCTGCATAAATGATCTGTTCTAGAAATCCCATAAGATTTACTGCTTTATCTCCACCATCAAGCGGTAAATAAATAAACTGCATCTCTTTTGTAGTTTCATTAATATAAACATGTCGAATATCCCAAACCACGCAAGACAAACTTAAAGCATTTGCTTTTATCTTCTCGCTAATATCTAAAACTTGTTCTATCATAAAGAAAAAATCATGTTTTGATACTTCTTGCTTTAAGCGTTCTTGTAAGCTTATAGCAACAGGTCCGTAATACTCTATTGATCTTTTCTTAGTTAACTTAATCTTTAAAAGACCTCTTAGATTTTTTCTTGAAAAGAAATCTAATGATACATCATTAATTCTTTCAGAAAAGGACAAAGAAGCTTTTAAATTAAGCTGACAGTTTCTAGTTTTAGCTTTAAACTTTGCCATATTACTCTCCGTTTTAATATGTTTAATCTTTAATATAAACATATATATCATAATTATCTATAATCTTGCGTAGAACTATCAGTTCTTAACCAAAATTATCCAGCTTTTCAAGCTGATGTCTTTTATTTTCAAAAGAAGGATGCACATAATTATTAAGCGTAATATTTACACTGGCATGGCCCATTATTTCACTTAATGTCTTAATATCAACATCACATTCTATACATCTTGTGGCAAAAGTATGTCTAAGAATATGGAAATTAAAGTTTTTAATTCCTGATTTTTTTAAGAAGCTATGAAATCTATATTCTAAAGTTCTTGGGCTTAAAAATTCATTAGAATTTGTTAAGACGTAATCGTATTTGTTGTGAGCATAATATTTTAATAGATACTCTTTTAATTTACTTGTTATAGGAATATCTCGAATAGAATGCTTAGATTTAGGCAGATCAATAATTAGTTTAGTTTTAGAGTTTTTATTATTTGAAGAATCTTCTATACGAATGACAGAATTTTTTACATGAAGAATATCCTTATTTAAGTCTATATCAGCCCAACTTAGTGCGCAAATCTCGCCTATTCTTAAACCTGTATTAAGAGCTATTATAATGGCTAATTCGGTATTATCTTTACATTTAGATAAATGCTTTTCTAATTTATATTGTTCTTCTTTAGTTAAAGCTATTATCTTGGAGTTTGTTATGGAGGGTTTAATAATTTTTCCTACAAGAGGTTTAGTTAAACCATAAAGAATTGCATAGTTTATAGCTGATGAAAGAATGATAGCCATGGTTTTTATATAGGATTTACTTAGGTTTTTGTTATCATTTATTCTGCCAGTAAGACTTTTATTATACAGAAATTGGTTGATAGTATTATATGTTATTTCTTCTAATTTAACATCACCAATCTCAGGGATTATATGTAGATTAATTATGTTTTTATATTTTAGAATTGTAGATTTTTTAAGCTGATATTCCTTATTCCTTAGCCATTGTTCCAATAAATCCTTTATTGTGATTTCTCTTTTGTATTGTATTAATTCTTCGTTCATATGACCTCCTATGTATTTATATGATATTTGTATGAAATTCTACATAATTCCAAAACCAAACATTTAATAATCTTTCATTTCATTAGTTGACATATATATTTTAATTTGGTAAACTACAAACACTTGTGTGCTCATTGGTTAAGAACTGATAGTTCTACGCAAGATTTAAAATCTAGATTATCATAAATGTTATCTATAAAAACGCCTTCATCCTAAGGGATGAAGGCGTTTTACATACACATATTATTTATAAAACTTTGCTTAGTTTGTTTGTTTTTTATTTCTAAAAACAATTAGATCTGATCAAGTGCCTGAGCTAAGTCTGCAATTAAGTCCTTCTTATCTTCAAGACCACATGACATTCTAACTAAACCTGCTGGAATTCCTGCAGCCTTAAGCTGTTCATCTGTCATCTGACGATGTGTTGATGTTGCAGGATTTAAGCAACATGTTCTTGCATCTGCTACATGAGTTTCAATAGCTGCAAGCTTTAAGTTCTTCATAAACTTCTGTGCTGCATCTCTGCCGCCTGCAAGTTCGAAAGAAACTACGCCACAACCACCGTTTGGAAGATACTTCTGTGCTAAATCATAATACTTATCTGACTTAAGACCTGAGTAATTTACCTTAGTTACCTTAGGATGAGCCTCTAAGAATTCAGCAACTGCCTGTCCATTCTCAACGTGTCTCGGCATTCTTACATGAAGTGATTCAAGACCAAGGTTTAAGATGTATGCATTCTGTGGAGACTGGATTGAACCAAAATCTCTCATAAGCTGTGCTGTAGCCTTTGTAATAAATGCTCCTTCCTTACCAAACTTCTCAGCATAAGTAATACCATGATAAGATTCATCTGGTGTACAAAGTCCAGGGAATTTATCGGCATGTGCCATCCAGTCAAATTTACCAGAATCTACAATACAACCACCTACAGCTGCACCATGTCCATCCATATACTTAGTTGTTGAATGAGTTACAATATCTGCACCCCACTCAATTGGTCTACAGTTTACTGGTGTTGGGAATGTATTATCTACAATTAGTGGTACTCCATGCTCATGAGCCACCTTAGCAAACTTCTCAATATCAAG
>AUXO013913614.1_pt1 | contig 23087 bp, 23 predicted proteins | sample 768731 | NCBI WGS metagenome assembly AUXO01 (sample SAMN02715735, study PRJNA202380) | gut metagenome | biome: sheep rumen | host: Ovis aries | place: New Zealand: Palmerston North | reverse complement strand
TATATGAGGCCATCTATAAGTCCCCTTCTTCCATTGGCATTCCTATTTGATAAACTCTTACCTGTCGAGTTATTTCCTTCATACTTCTCTCGGCTAAATATTCCGGTTTATTCTTCTTTCTTCCCATAGAATCTCAAATTAATCAATTTATAAAATATCCGTATCAATCTAAACAGTATTGTCTAAAAGAAAAACCATCCATATGTCTGGTTTTTCCTTTCAACTCTACATCAACAATTTCTTCGTAACAACTCCGCAATGGGGTCAGGCACCATTACCTCTCTTTCCAACAAATTCAATGCATATTTATCCAACGATTCCTTGCTTTGGTTATTATAATCCTGTTACTACGGCTTGAACTATAAGTCTTACCTACCCACTTGGTACTCAATAAACATAGATATCGGCTATTCCTTCTTTCTAATTGATTTGAATGTTCCCAACAATAATTTTCTTTTCCAAAACAACACTCCAATTATACAAAGGATAAGGCAGTATCTAAGAATAGTTTTTTCATATGTAAATGAAACAAGAAGACCAAAAAGAATCACTCCAACAGAAAGAAAAACCATACGCTTAATTTTAAATAACTCCGCATTTTCATCCGCCTTTTTCATGCATCTCATTGTGTAAATATAATGTCCCAGAGCAAACAAAACATAGCAAATTAATGTAGTATATGCAGCTGCAATATACCCAAACATTTTTATGCCAAAATAATTTAACACAACATTAGCTGCTGCTCCGGCAAAAGAAATATACATTGAAAATTTATTTGCATTATAGTAAAATTCAATATTGGCATATAACGTATACATAAATGAGAAATAAAGTCCAATAGCAACAGGCGGAATAACATATACTCCCTCATAATATTCTTCATCTGCTAGTATTCGCATCACTTCCGGTGCCATGCATATTAATAAAAAACAGCAAGCTGCTACAACGCAAAACATAGCAAACATGGTATCGTCTAACTGCTTATACTCTTTCTTTTCTAATTTCTCATATTGCCACGGAACCAAGGCATTATTGATGCTTGTAGTAATGATACGCAAAAGCAAACCTACATTATATGCCACACTATAAATTCCAGCTGCCGCCTTGCTAACCATTTTCTGCACCATAATACGATCAAATTGATCCAAAATATACTGCGAGAAGTAGTGAAGCAATAAGGGAATATTAAACACTATCGCAAATTTGGCGTATTCCCATTTAAACCATGTTTTGCTATTTCGAAGATTTGTACAAAATAGTATTAAGCCAAAACAAAGATTAACAATAACACAAGAAATTATTCTTGCATATCCTTTTTCTTGTGCAAAATACACAGCTATTACGCCAATTAAAGCATTTAGTATGGCCATTGCCATTGTTCTATAGACAACAGGCATATACTGATACTCGTATCGTTTTCGTACAGTCCAATAATCTATTGCTGGGGTCACTGCCAACTCCACAAACAAGGCAATCATTATATATGTGGGAAATTCTGTCAATCCATTAAAAAAATCACGAAATAAAAAATATATTGCTAGACATATCGCCGACAGACCAAATGAAATAATCTGCATCGTCGATGTATACGAATCTCGGTCATCTTTATATAGGCTCATCCCCTTATTAAAGACCGCTCCATTTAATCTTAGCGTAGTAATTATTGTAAATATCTGTAGCCAAGAATTATACACACTAAACTGTCCATACTGCTCCGTACTCATCATACGAGTGAATATTGGTGTTGTTATCAAAGAAATGCTTTTTTGCAATACACTGCAAATCACAAACCAAAGTGTTGCTTTTGCAACAATTGATGTATTCTTATAATACTTTAGTACTTTCTTTATCATGCTCGTTTCCGTGGATTATATTTGTTCTTTAAGAAGTTGTTCCTAATTCCGAAATATACTCTAATGATTCTTTTCTTATCTGCTGTATTCTTTCATTTACCAAGGACACATCATAAGATGTATCAATAACATCAAGTTGATCAATCGTGGAGATCATTCTTTCAGAAAGTCCTATAATTTGTAACAGATTCTCTGCCCTTGAAGAGGTAGAATCAATTTTAATGTTAACAAATCTTTTCCCGAACAACACTGAAAAAACAGTTCCATGAAATGAGTTGGTTATTACATATTTTGCATATAAAATGTATGACAAAAAATCTTCAATGCCTGCGTCTACTATCGTCTTGACACCACCGTATCTGTTTGCAAACTGTCCTGTATAAATCACCTTACAATTATGTTTCCGTGCTAGCTGTTTTGCCATCCGAATTAATGAATTGTCTGGCCTAAGCATATAAACAAATATATAGTCATCCTGAACAAGTCTTTTTTGTGAAAATTTCTTCCACCAGTTTCCGGAGAAAAGCAAAGTTGGATCAATATCATTCCGAACATTCAAATTTGGAAAATTCTCTCGAAAAATATTATACATATTCCGTTCGCGAAGAGAAATTACATCATAATCGGAAAGGACATCTCGAAAATAATCAATTTGTTCATCATTTAAATCCGCCAAGCCCACACTCGCAGCATAACTAACCTTCTTAACCGGTAATACGTCAACATTCTGAAACAGATAAAAGCTGTTTATTGGACCATTTAGAACATTCCAAACCTGATCGCTTCCGGACAAAAAGATACACTCATTATTGTGAATATAGTCCGAAAATTCATCAAATGATTCAATTTTTAGGTTCTTCTGAATAAATTGATTTAGTTTTTTCTGCTTCTCATTATACATTTTGGATTCAATGTATCGTCTAATCTTTTTTATTGGTCCATAATGCTTTTCAGGTTTTACAACAGCATATACCCTATGCAAAAGCGATATTTTTTTTTGTTGAACAGGTGGTTTAACAATTACTGGGCTAAGTCCAGCTTCTCTAAGTATTTGTTGTAAAGCAAAGGCCTGAAGTACAGAGCCATAATTACTATGATAGAATGTAACAGTATATACTTTCATCGTCTAATCCTTGAAGTAATCATATGAACTAGTTTTCTTTTATTCGCAACACATTTTCTACCAAACAAGATTCTGTTTGTTTCTCGTGTAAATCCTTTTTCAGAGTTCATCGATCGTGAGATAAATTTGGCTTTCTTTGGATTGGCAGCATATGGCTTTGACAACTGTTGCTGTTGTTTATTAATACAAACATGATAATCCGGAAGTTTCTCAAGAATCATATAATCAGAAAGACAATTTGCGATTTCCTTCCCTCTTTCTGTATGAGCAAGTATAAGTGATATCCCTTTCGATACCTCCGAGGAAAGTTCTGGTTTTATATTGGTAATTCCCCAAAAATCTCCAATTGTTAAGTCAAATTCTCTTAATGGAGTTGCATACTTGCATTCTGAACAACTTGGACGATGCATATAACCTAATCCAAAAGCAATTGTATATGGATTCTCGACTGATGCATCAACTTCACCATTGTCAAATTCCACCGTCGTAAACCTATGACTAAGTTGATTATCAAGCATTCTCTTGTCACGAAAACGGATAGCGCGAACTTTACTATTATGAGTTGCTTCTATCTCATTAATATATTTTTCAAAAATCATTGGTGAAGCAACACCATGGCACACGAGACCAATAGTAATTACCCTGTCCTGAAGCTTTGATCCAAGGTACAATCTAAGCGCATCTGACTGACATGGTGTCCCGGAAAAAAGCACTCGTCCCCCACTCTTCACTTTATCTCTAATATCACGGAAAATCCCTTCTGTATCGCTTTGAACATATTTGCTCGTCTGCATTTTATGAAGCATATCTATATCATCTGTACAAATATGATGAACATGAAAATTCTCATCATAGACTACACCGCAATAGTACTCTATGCCCATATCCTTACAAACCTGCGAAATTGCAATAAACGCCGCTCCGGAAGTACTACTCGCTCTAATTAACTCATCCTTATGCCAGCCATAATAGCAATAAGGATCTTCCGGTTGCTGCAATGTCATGTTACTAATCGGACAAGTTTTTTCACATAATCCACATGAAATACATGCGTTTTCATCCTTCTGCGGATATAAAAAGCCTTCCTCATCTCGTATCATTTTGATACAATCCTTCGGACATACTTGTTCACATGCGGCGCAACCACAGCATTCAGTTTTATTTTCAGTCAACAAAAACATCTAGAATCCTCACTTATCCGATACGCTTCAATAATATTATGAAATACAACTTATCAAAAAATCTTTTGACTCTTGAATAGTCTGGTAATAATAATCTCGATTGATTTTTGAAAAATCCAAAATATCTGTATTCCCCAACATTGATTCGGTATTACCATAGCACTTAAAACGTTTTAATAGCGATTCAATTCGTGTTTCTCGATCCTCTCGTCTCATATGTAAATATTTTTTCCCGAAAATCACTGAGAATGCAGATGCATGAAAAGAGTTTGTGGAAACACAAACAGCATTTTCAATTAACCAAAGAAACTCACGAGGCCCCACACAAGTCAATTGAACACCTTTAATCCGTTGTTTAGCTGCTGTTGGATGAATGACAAAGATAGGAATCCCTAAGTGCCGAGACAAATCTTCCGTTACTTGAATTAATTCTTTATCCTCCCGCAGGCTGTAATATAAGATATACTCATTGTTGGGTTTATATTGAGACTTTTCAGCTTCTGAGTGCCATAATTCCTTATCTCTTAAAAAAACAGGATCTAACACAATTGATGGAGTTCTGTCTAATAGGGCCTCAATCTCTGTTTTTCCATCTTCTTCCCGAATCGATAGCTTATCAAAATTCGATAAAAATTCTTTAATGCATCGCGTTTGTAAGTCATCCAATTTCTTTTTCCCAAAACTTGCGGCATAGGAGATTTTTTTAATTTTTAAATTCTCAAAATCAATAAAATACTCCGTTCGATTCTTGGTTAATGTAGTATTCCAGATTTGGTCGCTTCCGCATATAACCGCATCCAATCCATTTAATTGAGATCGTAGCTCATCCCTTGACTCGTACTCTTTCTTATAATCTACTAGTTCACTAATAAAGGATTGAAAAAGATTATATTGTTTTAATCTCCTCGGTACAGATAATGCTTTTTTTAATACTGGCTTAACCGATTTAGAATCCGAAAACGGATTTAATCTATAAAAGCTTGTCATTTCTTTTGGTGCAAAACGAATGATTTGAGCGCTTTGACCATTTTCCTCAATAAAGGTTTTCAATGCATGAGCCTGCAAAACCGCTCCATAATTATGTGCAAAATAAAATGTCATGATACCGTAATTCATTGACGACCTCTCAGCTTCTGTTAAAATGTTTTTTAATATAACATTCTAACTCATAGAGTTTGATTTTCGCTTTTCCCACAAGTAGATTTATTCTATATCCTGCTACTTTTTCAGAAATACATCCATGCTCCTTCGTCAAGTAGGTTAGAAATTCATCATTTTCTTCTAGTCGAAGCGGAGCGCGTTGTCCATGAGTCCGAAAAATATTTACATCTTCGATTACTTGATTCGTATCATTTAAATAGCTTACAATACCCTCTTTGGATGTAAATACCCTTCCATTTCCTCGTTGTTTAATCTGATCCGCAATATTGCCGGAAACATCATATGCAATTATAAATGCACCGGCTGCAATACTCTCATAATAGGTATACGAATATGTTTCAGGCCATCGTGAAAGTAGAAGGACAACATCAATTTTATTATCTCTTAATCTTTTTGTCATAGCTTCCAGACCATCGTGAAAGTCTACACTAACATTTGTAACATTTGGTACATTTTCCTTATGTCCTCCAACACAGAATAGATTATTATTTCCTGCTATTTTTGTTGAAATAAACTTAAAGTCCTCCCATCCTTTAATAGAAGATTGGGCGCCAACATAAGCAACATTTATCTTTGATTTGCTCTTTACTTCTATATTATCATTATATTCACCAAGTAATATCTGATGATAAATAACGATTGTATTATTACTATGTTCCGGATAAAAAGATGTCCATATTCTTTTACAGGAATCTGAAGGCGCAATAAATGACACATTTCTATTTAGTCCATGGATAAAATGGCGCACTTGAGAAGTATTATCATTAAAGCAACTACATTCCTTACAGATTGGTTTCTCACATAATGCTGCTCTACAAAGTGAACCATCATCCATTATAAAATTACCCATTCCTCGAGAACAAATCGTATAAAAATCGTGGATATAAAAATAAACATGTGCGTCAATTGCTTTAAGAATAAAATCCAATGATGAAAGGTTCATCCGAAGGACATGATGAACCTGAACCGCCAGTATGTTGTAATCTTTTTTTCCCAATCGGTACAAATATGCTAGAACCTGTTGATCGGTGCCAATTAGCACTGGTCGATTATCAACTCTAATTAACCACTGATAATTCGAAACAAGTCCTTTAGCTACTCGAACCGGGCATATAGAAACAGCAGAAATAGATTGTTCTTTTGCTTTTTCTATCTGAGCTAATATAACACGATTTACTCCCCCCAATACCTTTTGGTAATCAGAAAAGTTTATTATAAAATAATACTGTTTATTCTCTGGATATAACATATCTTGTATGATTAATTAGAAGCTAATTAATACGTATTCCTTTCCACATAGTTAATCATCAATTAGTATCTACAATCATAATCCCCCAATTACTAATTTGTTCCATCTATCTGCCCAAACATTATCGACAATTAATATGGCTAGAAAATAAAAATAAGAAATATAATAATCATATAAGGCATTGGAGGTAAGACTGTGGAATAGAAAAAAGGTCTGCATATAAAGTGAGAAAAGAATTAATTTATATGGCACTCCGCCCATCTTTTTAATGTCTTTTATTTTGCAAATGGTAAAAATATAGCAAAAGACAAATGATATATAAACAGGAATTGCTCCCAAGATACCATTTTCGCATAATAACTGCAAATAAACATTGTGTACATCAATATATCGAAAGTATATATATCTAAAATTTGTCCATCCTATTCCGTATGCTTTATTATCTTTAAAAAAGTTCCATGCGGCATCGTATAAAGCAAAACGTCCATTTGAAAAATCTCCCAACTGACTTTTGCCTTCAAGAAAAGTTGTCATATACATATTAAAACTAGGAACAGAATAGTAGATTATGAAAAACAATGATGTTAAGACAAGTACCAAAAATAGTAAATTTCTTATTTTCTTTCCTCGCTCACTATTAAAATATAACACTATTAACATCGATAAAAGCGAATATAAAAAAGGTCCACGTTTTGAAGTTAAAAGAATACAAAACAATTCAAAGATTAGAATAATAAGATATATAATTCTCTTTTTTTTGTCATTATTCAGTAAGAGCAATAAAAAACAAGCACCTACTCCAAAACTAAGGTAAACAGCATTTATTGATGCTTGGTTCGTTAATCCTGAATAAAACCCCTTACCGAGGTAGAAAATAACATCAAAATTCCCATTTGTTCTCATCAATGGAACTATCAAATTTACATATATATTTGGCAATATTATAGGAACAATAGTGAATATAGCAAAAAACAGACCCATTATATATACTATATTTAATATACAATTCAGAGTACCAATATATTCCTTTTTAAAAATCAAAAGAATTAGTAAAACCAAAGAAAAATATAGCATACCATGTAAATCTGGAACTATACACCTACGCATTTCTAAAAGAATAATGCAAATCGTAATTCCCCATATTATTCTGCAAGTTGTAATCTGTAAGCGCCACTCTCTAAATAATAAAAGAAAGAAAACGCACATAACGATTGTTCCGACAAGGATAGGAATCCTATAAGTATATTCTATAAAGCTAAAAAAATATACTATTACAAAAATAGCTAGAAGAACAACAGTTAAGTATTTTTCTCTTTTTGACAGTCTCTGTTTCATTATTTCGCTTATAGTCTATTAATTATAGTTCAAACTCGTTTGTATTCTTTAAAGCTTGATGTATTGCCTCGAGGTATGCATAACCATTTTCTTCATCCGGTTCTAAATAGCCGCCTTCTGCCCACTCATTCCATGCATACATAAAAATCATATCTTTATGATATTCATTCCTAGCTTTTAAGATTAATTGCTCTAAATATTTTTCAAATTTCTCAGGTGTTGCCCCAGTAAATACATGTCCACCCATACCATGACGAGGAGTATTATCCCACATTGCAAATGCCCCAGGTAGTCTCTTTTCATCAACAACAGGTGCTTTGATTATTCTATCCCACATTTCATCATAATCATATTTTATTACTTCAGCTTCTTTTTTTACACCACGTAGTACCCTTAAATCTACACCAATTCTCTTTCCCATCCAATCGGATATTCTATTATATTGTTTTCTAAGGAGATACTTCGTCTTACTCCCATTTTTTCGACATTCTTCTTGATATTCGTATTTTGCATAAATGGGTTGAAATTCAATATCATAGTCATATCTACTATCATCCTTGGTTGCTGAGTTGAAATCCATATTTCCATGTTGATATGCAGTGCTAATGCCCGGGAATCCAGCTTCTTTTGCCAATATTTGAAAATAATCCAACATTTCATTTCCACATCCAATGATTTCAGGCTTGTATATGACAAATAAAGGTTTGCCATCTATCTTTATATAACGTTCATCCTTAAAGAATTGCAAAAGATAATCAAAGTGTTCCTTCCACTCTTTTTCTCTTCCATATTTTTGTAGAATCAATGTTTCATTAGACCCCACCCATGCTTTCGTCCAAGCTTCATTAGCCCAACAGATACAAAAGGGTAAATCTATTTTCTTATTTGCCAACATCTGCTCCATAGGTTTCTCAAGAAGCAATTTACCACTAAACCAATAATGGTAATAACAAAATCCGTAAACTCCGTATTTTTTAGCCAATTCTACTTGCCAAAGTTTCACATTATCATCTAACAGATTGTAATAATTATTTCCTAGGGGAATTTTAGGTTGTATATGTCCATCATAAAGCGGTTTTGCGTTTTTTACATTTACCCATTCAGTAAACCCGTCTCCCCACCACTCATCATTTTCTGGTATGTTATGAAATTGCGGGAGGTAAAAAGCGATTATCTTCATTTATTGCTCTCCTACTCTGCTAAATAGTATAACTCACTTGTAAAATTGCTGTAATTTCTGTTTGCATTGAAATTGAAATCCCATGTTTCTCTTGCATTCATCCTAAATTGATTTTGCATTTTTTGACTTGAAGAAATAAAGGTATCAATAGTATTAGCAATACTCTGATCATTCTCTCCAGTTCCAATCAAAAATCCATTATAGCCATTAATCACTATTTCTGCCGTCCCACCAACATTCGTTGCAATACACGGAATTCCAAATGACATTGCTTCCATTATCGAAACGGGTAATCCTTCAGAATCGCTCAAATTTATAAAAAGCGTAATACTATTATTCCTGTAATACTCCAAAATCTCGGAATTTGATAATCTTCCCATAAAACGATATTTGACTTTACCATCTAACTGTTTTTTTGCCAACTGCTTGATTTCTTTTTCAATTGGTCCATCGCCAAAATGAACCCACTCAATATTTCTTTCTCTCATTATTGATAGTACATCTATTATCCTATCAATACGTTTTATTTTTACAACATTTGAACAACTAACAATTATACACGGCTCTTTTGAATACCCATACTCTTCAACCCCATAATCGTTTGTTCCAAGATATTTTGTAATTATTTTGTCTTTCCATAATGGAAATTTATTTTTTAAGTAATCTTCACCGGCTTTTGAACACGGATATACTTGATACAACTGTTCAAGGAGGAAATATCTGAGTGGAATATATTCTCCTCTAGATCTTTCTTCATATAAATCATACCCATGAGCTCTAGATACAATTCTTGTGTTACTTAAATGTAATTTCTGTTTCACTAAAAAAGCTGTATATGGTTGAAACTCAAACCTATATGTATAAAATATACTTTCACAATTATTTAGTTTTTTTCCGATTAGTCGGCATATCTTTCTAGAATCAACATGTGCTCGGCTGATGTAAATTAGTAAAGTAATTATTTTTCTTACACTTATTTTTGATTCTTTTTTTAATCTTTTTATTTCTTGTTTAAAGTCGTGATTGAATAGGGTGCGAAAACCATAAATAACATAACCTACTTTATCATTCCTTATTGGAAATACTTCTATGTTGTCCTGTGTTTTTCTTCTTTCTTTTTCTTCTGATTTTTTTACTATTAGAGAAAAGATATATACCTTGTCAAACTTATTATAATATAATGCCTCCGATTCTAAATATGGTTCTACTGTAGTATATGGATATTTATTAGTAAAAACACATAGAACCTTCATCATATTTTCCTTTTTTCTTCCAATTGGTTAAATATCAATCATTACATATTCCCGCGTCTAATTGCGAGAAAATAATGATAGAACATTGAAGAACTGCACCATAAAGCTACAACTTCATTTTTCTAAAAGTGTATATTGCCTCTTATGTATTTAACAGTCCTCTTTTAAATAATCGTAACTCTTCTTGACATCTGACGAATCAAATCGTAACCGTCCCAAATCAACGCAAAGTCCATCGACTTACCCATTGGGACAATCCTATCTATGCCGATTGGTCTTGTTTCTTCAAGAAAAGTCCTAAAATCCTCTTCTTTTACACCATAATATGTAACTGTTTGACATCGAATATCGCATACGTTAACAATGTCTGAAAGAGCATCAATATCCTTTTCAAAATAAAAACCGCTATTATACTTATAGTTCATAAGATCTTTATCAATTTGATCCACATCCAACCTTGTGATAAACATATCTTCGGACTTCTGTACTCGTACCGCCTTCTGCGAAGCAACGGAATACATAGCATTCAACTTGCCAACTGCCTGTACCGCCGCAAGGCTATACTTGCTCTTAACAAGTTCATGAACACGTTTCCAAAAATCCTCTTTAGCTTCAGTCTTCTTTTCACCCTGCCAGAAAATTATACGAGGAGATGTACAGGCGTTTTGATCACTGTAATATGTGTCATTATAGAAATTTTGAACAATGGTATCTTTACGATCTGCAGTAAGATACGCATCTGCATCTATAACTGCAATAGAGTGACGATCTGCAAATGTAATCTCCGTTGTTCTTGCTTGTATTTTTGATTGACGTAACTCTGCCACCGTTATATCTCCGCCCCAGATAACACGAACATTACACAGAGCTGAAAAAGCATCCGTTATTTCTTTCACAGGCGGGAATTTTACAAAAACAATATATGGGGCTAAATCCTCGTGAGTTGTCTCAAGTAATTCTTTAATGGCATCACATATAATTGTAACCTGCTCAAATGGTTTGCCTGGCAAACGAACAATATTGGCATTGCCTGCAAGTAGACCGGCAGCAAAACTGAATGCAAAATTTACCGGTACATTTGACGGTGTACTATGAAAAACAATACCTTTCCCTAAACGCTCATTTATATCGTCATACTTTGACTTTTCTTGCATCAAGGCACCCTTGCGACACCAAAAGCCAAAAGTCGCAACATCTGGATACTCACGGCTCTTTCGGAGAATAGATGACAAATCATTAAGAAATGCAATCACTTTGTCATCAAAAGGACGCAAAACACGAAGTTCCGACATCTTGTCAACGGTTTTCGAACTTCCAATCACATACTGAAGTTCATTAAAACTTAACTGCATAGGTATCACTGCACCCCCTTATCTCCGCGTTTTTCAATCGACCATTTATTCTGAAATATTTTCCTTTACGACCACAAGGACAATCATCAACCCCAAGGATTGCTCCTTCATCTTCCGTTAACAGACTATGACCAGGATAAGATTCCGGAATAGTACTCACAACTTGTATGATTCCATTTTCACCAATATTAGCTTCTGAAAAATCAATGGGACGTCGAACAATTACGTCTGAATAGTTGCTTGCATGCAAATGACCACATTCACACTCCATATAAATACAGCCAGTCTGCTCAACCATTCCATAATAATCGTGAATATCATGTAATCCGCAAACGTCTTCCATTTTTTTATGAAATTCGTCATGACTTACTGCTTCAGAAATCAATTTTTTCCATCCACCACCATGAATTAAAACTCCATTAGAAAGGTCAAACACAATACCCTCTTCTTTTAAACGGATTAGCTCTTTATAAAAATGCTGCCAAATCATAAACGTAAATCCAAATAAAAGAATTCTCTGTCCCTTATACATTTCCAAGAACTCTTTTACACCTTCAACATCTAACTTCATATCGTCATCCAAGGCATATATCTTCTTAGACCCGAAAATGGAAAACCCGAGAATACCTGCCCCTCTGGCACTGAACATCGCTCTGTTCTTAATCACGCTAGGACAGTCAATGATAAGCATTGGCATACGACTTGAACCAGTGAATTCCGAAACAATTTTAACCATTGCTTTTTGTTGATTTGAAGATGTTGCACGGTCAAGATATATTTTTGAGACAGCTTGTCCAGTTGTTCCAGAAGAAGTCATGGTCTTTACCACTTTATCTGAAGAAACTGATTTCAAATCCATCTCCTTAAACAATCTAACTGGAAGAAATGGTAATTCCCTATAAGATTTAATCTTATTACTATCAAATCCAATCCCAGTAAGCATATTTGCATATTCTGGGCATTTCTGCTGATGCAGTCTAGTCAAATCAATTAGTCTTTCTGTTAATAATTTTTCCTTTTCCTCTTTGTCAAGTTCATAAGGAGAAATATTTAGGATATCATCAAATGTCATAATTTTTTCTCTCTGCCAATGCTTTTCTAATTATCTCTGCCATCTCACCATGATACTCGTGGATAAAAAAATGATTACCCGTAAATTCCTTTAAATAACAATTACCTATAAATACTTTGTTCCACTGTTCCATATCTGTTCGTTTTGTATCTGATTCCGAATAAAAAACGACAGCCGGGATATCCGAAGTAAATGAGAGTTCTTCAAACCTGTATTTTCCGATGAGTGAATAATCTGCGCGGTATAGCGGTAAATACATTCTCCAAAAACTCTTATTGTTTATCAGTCTTTCTGGCACTGCTCCAAACCGGATGGTACGTTCTTTAACCTTTTCATCCTGTTCTCCCTGCGAAAATCCAGCTAGCTCCATTTTTGTCTTTGGTTCATGCGCTGCTAGAAAAACATATCTGGGGAACGAAATCTCTTTCCTCTCTGTAATCCGAATCAAAACCTCCACGAGACTGATAGTTCCCATGCTGTAGCCGAACAGAGCATAATCTCCACCCGAATAGTTCTTTTTTATCAGGGAATACATGTCATCCGCCAGTTCTGAAAAATTCTGATACAAAGCTTCCTTATGTCTTGATCCGTGTCCAGAATACTCTAGTTTAACAACCTCAAATCCTTCCAAATCATTTTCGATTTCATCAAAAAAAGTTGTATTTCCTCCAGCATATGTAAAGCAAAAAAGTTGCGGTTTATTCTGCATAATACTTTGTCAGTTCCTTATAGAGTGTCTTTCCGGAATCATTTTTGGGAATATCATCAATCACCAAAACCTTGAAAGCAGCCGGATTCAACTTTGTCTTTTCTATTACAAAATCTCGAACCGGATTTGCGACCTTTTCATCAGTAATAAAAATATACATATGATCATCCACTCCGGTACTGGCAGCTTCTATTTCAAAAGCTCCCTTAATAAGACGATCAACTTCATCAAGATTAACGCGATTTCCGTATATCTTTAAAAATCTTTTTTTACGACCAACTATAAAGAAATATCCCTCTTCATCAAACTGTGCCATATCGCCTGTTTCCAACACACCATGTCGTTCATCGCCTTTACACAAATCATCTCCGCATTCAGCATATCCAAGTGTTACATTTTTTCCTTCATAAACTAACTCGCCAGTTGTGAAAGGCTCAGTTATTTCCATTCCGCTTGCATCAATCAAATGGAATTTTCCTCCAGGAATTGCAATTCCCATAGAACCTTTCTTCTCCACTGCCTTATCCGCGGGAAGATATCCCATTCTTGCTGTTGCCTCACACTGTCCATACATAACAATAAAATTCTTGCCCCGTTCCTCTGCATACTTTGCAAATTTCTCATGAAGTTCAGGCAAGATTTTACCACCTGCTTGTGTCATAGTTCGAAGTGATGGCAAATCCATTCGGAAGAATCTTAGGCGATCCAACATCTCGTAAGTATAAGGTACTCCCCCAAAAGAAGTCGCCCTTTGTTCCTTGAAGAATGTCCAAAACTCTTTTTGCATAAGACCTTTATCCGTCACAAGTATATTGGCGCCAACCAATAAATGACTGTTAATTATAGACAAACCGTATGTATAATTCATAGGTAATGTGGTAATTGGGCGCTCCGTTTCATCAAGTCTCAAATATTCAACAATTGATTTTGCATTTTCCAAGACATTTGTATATGACTGGCGCACAAACTTCGGCGACCCAGTTGACCCGGAAGTTGTAAGAAGCAAGGCAAGCTCATCATTCAACAAATAGGCTTCTTCAAAATTAGTCTTTAACAAAACATAATTATATGCCCGATAATAAATCTCCATATTTGAAAACTGATTTAACTGATCCTGTGGTACCCATAAAAACGTAGGTTTATAGGTATCGATTAAGTTATTCAGCAATTCTTCTTCCAAATGAGCATTCAACATAACAGGAACAATTGCATTATTTATAAAACTTACATAACCAAGAACTGAACCAATTTCATTTCGGCAAAGACAAAATACCATACATCTTCTTCCGATTGATTCTGCTAAGGTATATGCCTCTAATCGTAACGATTCGTATGTCAGCTCTACTCCAAATTCGTCTGTAAACGCAATGTTTTTTCCAAACGACTCTAAATTCCAAATCCTTCCCATTAGAATTCTACTCCATATGATTCCTTTGCAAGTATTTCTTTTCCCTTTTCGTAAGAACTCAAATCAATGATATCATCTGTATCCATCATAATATCAAATGCCTCTTCCAAGGCTGCAATAAGTCCCATATGCCCAACAGAATCCCAGGCTTCAATATCTTGATATTTCAAGCCTGCTAGCTGTTCCTCTTTAATCTCAAAGGTTTCCATAAATGCCTTGTTGTATTTCTCCAAATTTGTCATGTTGTTTCCTCCTTTATTTTAAATACTCTAATTTAATAAGATAACCTTTCGGTATATCCTTTTTAACAACTTTGCCAATTACTTCTTCCATGTTAGTAGGTGCAATACCATCCCCCGGTCTCTTCGCTTCCAAATCTTTTTCTGTAATAACTTCACCACATTGTAAATCCCTAGTAGCCACTAAACTTCTTCGCATCTTTAAACGCTGTTCTTCTTCCCCTTCAAGCAATACTCTTTCTCTCTTTCCCATTGCTCTAAATACATTATGGCACGCATTAACAAGCATCTTCATGTCTGCGGGTTCGGTAGCCATATTATTATCCATTCCCATTTTTTTATTATCTAATGTGAAATGTTTTTCTATTAATGATGCACCTAAAGCTACCGAGGCTGCTGAAACTTCATATCCAATTGTATGATCTGAATAACCAATTACATAATCACCAAATTCCTCTTCAAGCATAATTAGATTATTAAGATTAATAATGCCTGCCTCTGCCGGATATACTGATACACAATGAAGAATACATAGTTGTCTATTACCAACCGATTCGATAGTATGAACTGCCGTTTTTATTTCATCAATTGTCGACATTCCCGTAGATAAGACAATAGGGACACCTTTTTTACCAATATACTTAAGAAATGGCAAGTTATTTATTTCCATAGAAGCAATTTTAATAAATGGTGCTTCAGTCTTTTCTACAAGAAAATCAACTTCTGTCTGAGAATAAGGTGTCGATGAAAAATCTATTCCTATTTCTTTGCAGTATAATGCCAATTCTAATAGTTCACTCTCACTTAAAGAAAATTTAGAGACAATTCTTTTTGAGATAGGATTAGCAATATAATATTCGTCAGCGTATAACGATTCTGCTGACCATGATTGAAATTTTACGCAATCACAACCGCAGTCTTTCGCAGCCTGCACCATTTTTTTTGCCGTCTCAACATTGCCATTATGACTAGAATTCATTTCTGCAACAATATATGGTTTTTCATTAATCCCGATTACTTTTCCGCCTCTTAATTCTAGCTTTCTCATCTTATCTTCTCCCATCAACGAAATACCCTGCCATCCTCACCATTCCTAGAAACTACACGTGCTGGGTTTCCCATTACGGTTACATTTGCATCAACATTTTTAAGCACTACAGCACCAGCTGAAATAATCGCATTATCCCCAATTGTTAACAGTTCTCTAACAGGAGCATTCAGCCCAACAAAAACACATTCTCCAACTACAGTCTGTCCCCCTATATCGACATGAGTGGAAATCTGGCAGTGTTTTCCGATAATTGCATCATGGCCTATGCAAGCATATGATTGAATTGTTGTATCATCGCCGATCTCAGCATCAGCACTAATAATAGCACCTCGTTTTATAACTAGGCCCTGCCCAAGTTTGCAATAAGGACTCACCTGGCTATCCGGCGATATCACACTACCAAATTTGCAATTTAGAGATTGCAAACGATTATATATTTTCTTTTTTGTCTTTGGTTCACCGACTGCAATTACAAATTCAACTTCTTTATATCTTTCGAGAGCGGTATTTAGTTGCAGCATTTCAAGCCCCATAAAAGTACCCTCGGGCTTATTGTCATCTATAAAAATAATTTTTCCCCATCTGCCCGAAAGAACATTTTGATAATCTGCTATCTCCCGTACTTCTTTTCCCTGTCCGCTAGCTCCAAATATTGCAAGTACCATTTGTCTTTTCCTCTTGCTGTTTAATTAATACCGTCCACCATCACAATTAATAATCTGACCAGACACATATGATGACAAATCCGATGCCAAGTAAAGAACCGTGTTTGCAATTTCATCGGGTTTAGCTGGTCGTTTGATATTGTTAATGCTCACATAACGTTCAACGCCATCTTCTGATTGTCTCCCAGTACCAAGTTTCGTCTCAGTCAATCCAGGAGCGACACCATTAACCCGAATACCATATTGCGACAATTCCTTTGCTGACGCTTTTGTCCCCCACAAAAGTGCCATCTTACTGGAACCATAAGCGTATGCCCCTGAACGATATTCTTCAGCCGACCTGGAAATAATATTGATAATGTTTCCATCCTTTTGACGCATCATTTTTCGGGAAACCAACTGCATGAACAATGACGGCATAAAGAAATTTGCATTCATTGATTGACGCATTTCATCCAATGATGTCATCCCGAGATTTTTGGCATTAACTATTCCCGCACAATTAACAAGAATATCAATTTTCTCACCTTCCGTTATAATCTGTTTGACAGATTTTTTTACCGAATCCTCATCCATCAAATCAAACTCAATCGACTTAATCCAAACATTATTTGTCTTTGATATTTGCTTATACTGTTCTTCAAGTTCCGGAGTTAGCTTATGAATAAATGCCCATACATTTGCACCATTTTCGGCAAATTTATTTAATATAGCAAATCCAATTCCGCTGCCAGCTCCCGTAACAATAGCATTCTTATTTTGTAACATATTCTAGCTCCAATTACTTCTGATTATCTAAGAAACGCTTCCAACATTTATCAATTGTATCTTGTGTTAGTTCTCCATTATTCTTTAACACAATTAAATCATTATGTTCTTTACGCTTTTCAACCAACTCATCAAAGGAACAAATATATTTCGCAGGAACTCCTCCATATACCCCGCCAGGTTTCAGAGATTTATTAACTAAACTATTCGCTGCAACAATTACATTTGGACCTATAACTACATTGGGTAAGATTGTTGAATGCGCCCCAATAAAGCAATTATCTTTGATTTGTATACATCCAATATTTTCTTGAAATACAAAATCATCATATATATTATTAAGCATCTGATGGATTACATCATGTGGGGTAAAATGAACATTTGATGCAACCCATACATTATCTCCTATGGACAACAATTTGGGATATAACGGTATTTTCCTTAACATCAACATGCAATTATCACCCATATGATAAAAGACTTCGTGTTTCTTTATATATTTAGCTCTCTTTGTCGGAGAAGTAATCAAGCACAATCTCGCTGAATGATAAATCCTCTTCCAATTCATCTCAGTCCTTTCTGGATATTAAACCTCTTCAATAATATTCCTTATCATCATAAATGCCTCTGCGTATTTGTAGCCAACTGTCGATCCTCTATACATAGCTAATGCTTGAATACTCTCCGATGATCTCGGATTCGGATACTGTTTGATTTGTGTTTTATAACACTCCATAGCTTCAATCTTTTTATCAATCTCATTAGTTATATCAATCCACGTGTTCGGGCTGAAAGTTCTTTCACTATTTGGAATGTTCCACCCTGTTTCAGATAAAGTTTCATACATATAAACTGTTTTAACTGAGCAATTATTAACCGGTCTTACAGCGACAAGAACACTCTCTGTAACTTCCTTATGATCAATATGCATATCTCCAATAAAAGGCATAAACACTATCTCTGGTTTAATTCTTTCCACAACTTGAGCAATTGGCTTATTCATTTCCTTTGGTGAAAGATTCTTTAACTCAACCGGTGGAAGATTACAAAAAATTGATTCTTCCACTCCCATCAACTCATGTGCTTTTTTTGCTTCTTGCCGAAGAATATCGTTTCTACAGTCAGTTACTTCGCAAACATAAACCGAATGTCCCGCATTTGCATATCTTATAATTGTACCACCGACCCCAAGCACTTCATCATCATTATGCGGCGCAAAAACTAAAACTCTCATTTGCAGCTCTCCTTTGCATTCGTATACAAGTTTTGGCCATTATACTCTTCTCTCGTATCATTAACTCTATATTCGCTACCAGCAATAGCCTCTTTTATAACTGCAAATACCATTTTGACATCCACTACAAAACTACAGTTTTCAATATACCAAATATCATTTTCAAACTGATCGTTCCATGTCCAAGTCTTTATTGGTTTCAATGGAACACATGCTAATCCCGGCCTCATCTCATGTCTCATCATATGACGCGGTGTATACAACGGCAGGTATCTCACCAGTAGCGGACGCGGACCAATAATGCTCATTTTTCCAAGAAAAATACAAAACAACTCCGGTAACTCGTCTAATGAAAAACGTCTAATAAATCGTCCGAATTTTGTAATCCGCTTATCCCCCGGTAACAAATCACCGTTTTCATCTTTCTCATTCGTCATAGAACGAAATTTATGAAGTTTAAATATTTTTCCATGTAGGCCCGGCCTCTCTTGAGCATAAAGAACTGGACTCCCGTGGTAAATAAGTTCGAGAATAGTAAGTATAACCAACAACGGACTTAATATAACTATTGCAAATCCGCTTAATAAAATATCTAGTAGTCTTTTAATAACTACAGTGTAAAATGTCCTTCTTACCTTTGGCATATCTTCAGTCATTTTTCCCTCAAGTCATTTTGCAGGATTGCCTTTAACAACAGTACCATCTTCTACATTTTTAACGACAACCGATCCCATTCCTACAATTGATTTTTCTCCAATACGTCTACCATCTCGTATAGTGCTGTTTCCACTGATAAATGCCTGATTGCCCGTCGATGAACTTCCAAACATAATCGTTTCGCCCACTACGAAAGTATCTTCGCCAAGAACGACATTATGCGAAATAAATGCGCTATTATCCACCTTGGAACCACGCTTGATTACTGTATTATCTATTGCGCCGCGCGCAATAACGGTTAATGCACCAATTTGGACATTATCTTCCAAGACAACACCACCAAATTGTGGCATGGTCAATGCTTTTCCATCAACATCACGGTCTGTAGACAGTCCATCTGCTCCAATAACTGAATTTTCCCGGATGACAAGGTTATTTCCGCCATGGATTTCCCCAACAAGGCGCGCTCCTGTTCCTATGTAGCAGTTATCTCCTAATTCGACCTCACCACCAATATATGCGCCAGGTTGAATCCTGCAGTTCTTTCCAATTTGTGCAGTTTTACATATATATGCACCATTTACAATTTCAAAATCCTCAAAAGCGGGATAATACGTAATATTGTTTTCAGCAAAAAAACGACAATAATTAATTCTCGGTTTTTCACATAAAACAATGGCATGTCTACTTTTTATATCCTTTGGTAAATCAACGCTATCAGGCCAAAAAACCAAACAATTAGAACAATTAAGTAATGCCTGCGAGCGATCCATATACTGCTCACCAATGAACATCACTGCATTATCTTTCGGAATATTCAAGGATGCAGGACGTACAACATCAAAGTTCTTTTCTGACACATATTTGCTTGCATTTACTCTAAAATACTCTTTCATCACTCCACTCCCACAATAAACACATAATTAGTAGTGGCGCTCCCGCCAATATTCAACATCATGCCATTCTTTGCTTTTTTTACCTGATATCCACCAGCTAAACCAGTCACCTGTTTGTACAAATCTAACAACATTCTCACTCCAGAAGCACCTACCGGGTGGCCACACCCAATAAGTCCGCCGGATGGATTAATGGGTTTATCTCCATCAAAGCTTATTAACCCACTTTCTACCGCTTCATACTCCTTACCAGGATCTGTAAGTCCAAACGCTGATATAGCAGCGTATTCAGAACTTGTAAAGCAATCATGCGTTTCAAAAAAATCCATATCATCAACAGTTAATCCCGCCCTCTTATATGCATCCAGCACTGCCTGTCTAGTCCATGGTAATGTGTACTGACTATCTTCGTTATCTGCCATTTTCTTTTCGAACAGCATTGGTGCTGTTCTGTGACCATATCCTTTAATTATGGGCTTTCCTTTAATTCCACGTTCTTTGATAAACTTTTCAGAACAAAGCACAACAACTGCAGCACCATCAGTTACTTGTGAGCAATCGGATACTCCAAGTTTTCCGCCCACAAGAGGATTTGTTTCTGTATCCCTAGTGCTAGCCTGATTATAACTCATAAACCATTTACGCGTTTGTGACAAAGGATTTCTCTTTGCATTGCTATAATTTATTACGCTTATTCTTGCCAAAGCATCCAAATATCTTTTTTCGTCTAATTCCGGATATTTCTTCAGCGTTTCATCGGCTAGTTTCCCAAACAATTTTGGAAATGGTAAATCAATACCTTTTCCCTCTTTCTCATAATACGCAGCACGCCCCAGATAATCTCCTCCAATGTGCGATTCTACCGTCTTCATCAGTTCCCAACCTACTACAATGCAAACATCATATTCTTCTGCTCGAATTTTTGTCGCCGCAGCATCTATTGCCACCGAACCCGAAGCGCACGCCGCTTCATACCTTGCGCTAGGCACACCATAAAAGGCCGGATTCACCTCTGTAAGAAATGCTCCCAGATGCCCCTGATCTACATATTTCTCTGCAATAAAATTTCCAACATAGCAAGAAACTTTATTGTCGCGATTCAATTCTTTCACATCATCAAATGTCAAACCAGCACCTTCAAGGCCATCAGCTACTACTTCTTTAAGAAGAGCAACCATCCCTTTGCCTTCTTTTGTCCAGTTTCTTTCATAATCGGTTTGGGCACCACCAAGTATATAAACTTTACTCATTTGCTTTCCTCCCCGATTTAAAATAGATTCGATAGTCATATTTTGATGGCTTCACATCAGCAAGATAATGATCAACATCTATTTTCTCACAAATTTCAGGCAAACGTTCCTGGATTAACGAGGCAACATCTGCTACAGTAGATAAAGCCTGATACATCGCTAAAGGAGGGCACCAATTAAATCCTGTTGCCATAACATCATCGGCTGCAGTAATATCATATCCAACTTCTTCGGTTGCGTATAAACTATAAACAATATACTTCAGCAAAAATGACAAACATATTTCTGCTTCCTGGCTATGATTATTTACGAGTCTTTCAAATGCTAATATATAATCACCCTCGGCGATTCTGCGTTTCATTTTTTCTGCAAATGGAAAAGCATACGGAATCACATCACGATAATATCCTGTATTAATATCAAATACTGTCTGACGTTTAAGACCATTCTCATATTTCACAAGCTGGTATAGACCACCACTACTCTTACGTCCAAGTTTTCCTTCTGCAACTAACCTTTCTGCAAACTCAGGTAAAACAAAAGTCTCATGTGCATAATCACAAGTATTTATATAAATATTATCAACAATGGCTTTATGGACATCAATACCAACAAAATCAGAAGTAACCAATGGCGGCATAGTCCTTCCCGTAAAAGAACCTAACAAGGCATCTATATAATCTATCCCACCGTTATCCCTATATTTCTCCGCATACTGCAGCGCTTCATTTATGAACTGAAAACCAATTCTATTACCCAGAAACGCCGGAGAATCCTTTACCTCTACAACCGTTCTGTATAGGTTATTGTTAAGATAATCTTCTAGCTCCAACTTCAATTTCACATCACTATATAGCGTAGGGGTTACCTCACACAATGGAAGAGTATACGGAGGATTAAACATATGAATACCAAAGAAATGTGACCTCAATTTCTCCGGATAACACTCCGCTATTTTTGTAATGGATAAACCCGAAGATCCAGTGCCAGAAATTGCTTCAGGTTTTAATGCCGCTCCAACTCTTGTTGCAATTTCTGTTTTGATATTAATATCTTCCTTGCAACTCTCAAATACAAGGTCGGATTGTCTCACGCACTCCTCAATAGAAGAAAAATCAGCAGGAATTAAATTCATCGCGATTGCATCCGCCTTAACCGACTTTACAATTCGAGGAATAGTTTTTTTCACTTTACTAATATCACGTCCAATGCAATAAACTTTTGCATTTCCGAAGGAAGCAAATATTCCCGCCACATTAGCTCCCATTGTACCGGTCACACCTATAACGGTAACCGTTCTTATCTCCATAAATTTGTTCCTCACTTCTTCTTTACTTAAAACATCTATGAATAATATTAATAATTACTTCCTGCTCTTTCGCAGTCATCTTATTATCACTCGGCAAACATAATCCTCTCTCAAAGATATCCGCGCCCACATCTGCCATTCC
>AUXO016971295.1_pt1 | contig 23089 bp, 15 predicted proteins | sample 768731 | NCBI WGS metagenome assembly AUXO01 (sample SAMN02715735, study PRJNA202380) | gut metagenome | biome: sheep rumen | host: Ovis aries | place: New Zealand: Palmerston North | reverse complement strand
TTAGCAGGGGTTACGCCCTTCGGGCTTCACCGCCTGCCTGTCATCTATCGTGCCTTCGGCACTGACTATGCCAACAACTATATCATTGCCTTTTTCTTTTTATTGCCGAGTGTCAGTAACTTCGGCATAGTCAAAGTTATTAGAAAAAAAGTTGATTATTTTTAACAAGTTATGTTTTTTATTTGTATTTTTGCATTATAAAAAGTACGTCAATATGAAAAAGCACCTCTTATCGATATTGATTTTTTTTCTTTGCGTTCCCTTGTTCGGACAAGTATATCGCAATCCTATTATATCAGGATTCCATCCAGACCCAAGCGTGTGTAGGGTAGGTGACACGTTTTATCTGGTAAACAGTAGTTTCCAGTATTTTCCAGGTGTTCCCATCTTTCAGAGCAAAGACCTTATTCACTGGCAGCAGATTGGCAACGTATTGGATAGAGAGTCGCAGGTGCAGTTGAAAGGTGCTTCCTCATGGCAGGGTATCTATGCGCCAACCATTCGATACCATGACGGTACATATTATATGATAACGACCAATGTGGGCAATGGTGGCAACTTCATGGTAACGGCAACTAATCCGAGAGGACCGTGGAGCGAACCTATATGGCTGAAGCAACAAGGCATTGACCCGTCATTGTATTTCGAGAATGGCAAATGCTACATGGTAAGCAATCCTGACAATACCATCATGCTTTGTGAAATCAATCCCTCTACGGGAGAACAACTTACAGAGAGCAAGGCACTTTGGCAAGGAACGGGAGGCAGATACCCTGAAGGTCCACATATATATAAGAAGGATGGGTGGTATTATCTGTTGATTTCTGAAGGTGGAACGGAGTTGGCGCATCGGTTGACGATTGCCCGAAGCAAAAAGATTGATGGTCCTTACCAAGCTAATCCCGACAATCCCATCCTTACCCATTGTTCGCTGGCTGGTCAATCTAATATGATTCAAGGTACGGGACATGGTGACTTGGTACAGGCTGTAGATGGTCGCTGGTGGATGGTGTTCTTGGCTTACCGTAACTTTGGCGGTTCTTACCATCATCTTGGTCGTGAAACCTTCTTGGCTCCCGTGAAGTGGGACAAAGGTGCTTGGCCCGTGGTGAATGGCGGAAATCCCGTGGACACGATTATGAATGTTGGAAGTAGGAATTTTGATGGAGGACGTAAGTTGAAGGAGGATGTAGGAATGATGAAGGATGATGTGTTACGAGATACGCAATATGCAAGTAAGGAGGGAGATAGTACTTCCTCCCTTGGTACTTCATCCTCGCCATTAGGCGAAACACCTCATCCTTCAAACCTCATCCCTCCTTCATCTTTTGGCTGGTTATACTTGCAGAATCCCTTGATGGCAAATTATGAGGTGCATGATGGCGTGTTACGACTACACCCTCATGGTACGTTGACAGAAAATGAGAGACCAACATTCAAGGGTGTGCGCCAGGAAGATGCTCGTATGACGGTAGAAACGGAAGTGAGAAAGGTTAACGGAAAGGAAATGCCATTGAGGGCAGGATTGTCTGTTTACCAGATAAACGACGGGTATTTGAACTTTTGCGTAGAAAATAATTCCGTGGTGTTGAGGATGAAACTCAAGTCGGTAGATTATGTAGTGGGACAGGCTCCCTTGTCGGGGGAAATGGAATCAGTCAAGTTACGCATACAGAGTGACGGAGAAAAATATGTCTTTGCTTATTCCACCGATGGTAATACCTACCAACCAGTGGGAAGTATGGATTGCACTTTGTTGAGTACCGAGGTGGCTGGTGGTTTTACGGGTGTTATTATCGGTATGTTTGTTGAAGGAAGTCGTTCTGATAGTGCGGCAGATTTCATGTATTTCAAGTATGTTCCAGAGAAGTGAGAGGTGAGAGGTGAGAAAGGAGAGATATGATTAAGAAGCAAGAGGCAAGAAAGTAGGAAGCAAGAGATATGACTTGGCTTTTTGAGACAAGCAATCTTAGGTATTCTCTCACTTCTCACCCCTCACCTCTCCCCCCTAATAATAGTATTGTTCAATTTTAAATGTTTTACAAGTTATGAAAAAGTATTTAGCAGAAATGGTCGGCACGATGGTGCTGGTATTGATGGGTTGCGGTGTTGCCGTAAGCCTTAATTGTTCTTCTGATTGTGCTACCGTAGCCAATGCGGGAACCGTTATCGGTACAGCTATGGCATTTGGCTTGGCAGTAGTGGCAATGGCTTATACCATTGGCGGAATTAGTGGTTGCCATATCAACCCAGCCATTACATTAGGTGTTTTCCTCAGTGGCAGAATGAGTTCAAAGGATTGTGGTATGTATATGCTCTTCCAGTGCATTGGTGCATTCATTGGTTCAGCCTTGCTCTTCCTGCTTACTTCGGGTGTTGAAGACTTGTCGGGAACGGGTGCCAACGATTTGCAAAACGGTGTTTCCGTGATGGGTGGCTTGTTGGCTGAAATCATCTTTACCTGCGTGTTCGTACTTGTTGTGCTGGGCGCTACGGCAAAGACAAATGGAGCTACCAACAACTTTGCTGGCTTGGCAATCGGTCTTTCCTTGATTCTTATCCACTTGGCTTGCATCCGCTATACAGGAACATCTGTGAACCCCGCTCGTTCATTGGCTCCAGCTTTCTTCCAAGGAGGTACGGCCCTTTCTAATCTTTGGATATTCATCGTTGGTCCATTCGTTGGTGCAGCTATTGCAGCTGGTATCTGGAAAGTGATTGATACGGAGAAGGAATAAACATTCCATGACTCATAGAAAAACGGCACCTTCAAAAGTGCCGTTTTTTTATTTCCATACATTTCTATTCATCTTTATGATATAATCGTCTAATGAGACAATTCAATCATCGAGCCTTTTCAACTCCTTCTATACTTTCTTCGTGTAAGCCTGTCCTCTTGACACTAAATACTGAAACTTAACTACATCGTCGACAATCTCAATGTGGAACGTAAAGAAAGCCCTGTAACTTCCGATTCGGATGCGATAGACGGCATGATAACCGACAAGTTTAGAACAATTGGTTATATCTTCAATGTTTTGGGCAGCTTTCACTTCCTTGATGACATTGAGAACACTTTCAAGCTTTTTCCCTGATAGTTTGGCAATAACTTTGGAAAAACTTTTGGAAATCTTTACCTTCATAGACCGTATTTCTTTTCAAAGGCAGCTTGTTCTTCCTCGCTTAGCAACTCCATACCTTCTGGATCCGTCTGTTGAAGATACTTGTAAACGGCAGCATCATCGTATGCTTCAACAATCTCGTCAAGACTGCTCTCAATGAAATGCTTTAGATTTGTTCCTCGACTGGCGGCAATGACAGACAGACCACAGAATGTGGCGGGCTTGATATCTATGACTTTGCGACGCATGGCGGGTTTTGGTGTTTTTCTTCCTGTTGTTTCCATCATTCTTAGTATTTTGTCACAAAGATAAATTATATATACGATATATACAAATTTTTAGTCAACAATTTCATTTATATAAAATCCTTGCGATAATTCTATAGAAAAATGACAAATGAAGTTGACAAATTGGAGGATGATGTGTGAGAAAGGTTTATATATTAACAATATTTCATGAGTTTCTGCATTAAAAAATGTTGTATCGTTTTGTGTTGCCAAATTAAAATGTTAATTTTGCAATCTGCAAGATAATATTGATATTCATTATTTTAAAATAACATATAATTATGGTAGATTACAAATCATTAGGCTTGGTGAACACTCGTGAGATGTTCGCACGTGCCATCAACGGCGGTTATGCTATTCCCGCTTTCAACTTTAACAACATGGAACAGTTGCAAGCTATTATCAAGGCTTCTTCTGACCTCAAGAGTCCTGTGATTCTTCAGGTTTCTAAGGGTGCTCGTAACTATGCCAACGCTACCTTGCTGCGCTATATGGCTCAGGGTGCTGTGGAATATGCCAAGGAATTGGGTTGCAAACATCCTGAAATCTCTCTTCACCTTGACCATGGTGACAGCTTCGAGACTTGCAAGAGCTGTATCGACTATGGCTTCTCTTCTGTGATGATCGACGGTTCTGCCCTTCCATACGAGGAGAACATTGCTTTGACCAAGAAGGTGGTAGAATATGCACATCAATTCGACGTTACCGTTGAGGGTGAGTTAGGTGTGTTGGCAGGTGTTGAAGACGAGGTGGTTGCAGCTGAGTCTCACTATACAAAACCTGAGGAAGTAATCGACTTCGTTAGCCGCACGGGTGTTGACTCATTGGCTATCTCTATCGGTACTTCTCACGGTGCTTACAAGTTCACTCCAGAGCAGTGTACACGTGACCCGAAGACTGGTAAGCTCGTTCCTCCTCCATTGGCATTCGATGTGCTCGACGCTATCATGGTGAAATTGCCAGGATTCCCCATCGTGCTCCACGGTAGTTCTTCTGTTCCACAAGAGTATGTTGACATCATCAACAAATACGGTGGCAAGTTGCCAGATGCAGTAGGTATTCCAGAAGAGCAACTTCGCAAGGCTTCCAAGAGTGCCGTTTGCAAGATTAACATCGACTCTGACTCTCGTCTTGCCTTCACCGCAGCCGTTCGTAAGACGCTCGTTGAGAAGCCAGGTGAGTTCGACCCACGTAAGTTCTGTGGTCCTGCTCGTGACGAAATGGAGAAGATGTACAAGCACAAGATCATCGACGTGCTCGGTTCTGACAACAAGCTCGCTCAGCTCGACTAATTCGACAGTGTGAGTATTAATCACACATTGATATAAGGTGGAAATGTTCTTTGTGCATTTCCACTTTTTTTATTGTCAAAGATGAATGAAAAAGGTGGTATAGTTATTTAAATTCTTAAATCCGTGTCGTAGATTTAATAAACTACGACGTAGATTAATAAAACTACGTCACAGTTTTATTAATCCGTGTCGCAGATTAAACTTTTCTTATTATTTCCTACATCTTAATCAATAATGATTTAGATGTTTTATAAAAATAAGACAAAGGATTATTTTATCAACGGTGCTATACAATTTATGTTATGAAAGGATAGCAACTTATCATTTCGATTGAGTATATTTGGAAGATAAGGAAAAAAACGATATTTTTGCAACATAGATGATAATTGAAAATATTAACTGTTATGAGAAAACTATTAGTTATTTCATTCTTGATCATTGCCTATACGGCAGTGGCACAGCGTACCCCTACAATGGGATGGAGTTCTTGGAATACCTTTGCCCTCAACATCAATGAGGACTTAATCAAGCAACAAGCAAATGCCATGCACCAAACAGGCTTGCAGAAGGCTGGCTATCAATATGTAAACATTGATGATGGCTATTGGGATGGTCGTGGTGAGGATGGACATTTGCGCTTGAACATGATACTTTTTCCTCATGGTATGCGAGCCTTGGTGGATTATATTCATTCGTTGGGTTTGAAGGCTGGAATCTACAGTGATGCTGGCGACAATACTTGTGGATCTGGTAATAAACACGCATGGGGAATGGGTGTAGGATTTGCGGGACATGAAGAGCAAGACTGCCAACTCTATTTCCGTGATTGGGACTTTGATTTTATCAAAGTGGATTATTGTGGTGGCAACCACATGGGATTGGATGAGCGACAGCAATACACCAAAATTTCCAATGCCATCAAGAATTGCGGAAAGAAAGACGTGGTTTATAATATGTGTAGATGGGCTTTTCCAGGTACTTGGGGAGCTGATGTGGCTGACTCGTGGCGAACAACGGGTGACATCTACAACGCATGGCGTTCGGTGAAAGGTATCTTGGCTGAAAACCTCTATCTCTCGGCTTATTGTCACGATGGTCATTATAATGACATGGATATGTTGGAGGTGGGACGCTCAATGTCACAGATAGAAGATGAGACTCACTTCGGCATGTGGTGCATCATGGATTCACCGTTACTTATAGGTTGCGACATGTCAAATATCAAACCAGAGACTTTGAAACTGTTGACCAACGCTGACCTCATTGCACTCAATCAAGATCCACTTCACTTGCAGGCATACGTAGCCGACAAGATAGGAGAGTGCTATATACTTGTGAAAGACATTAAGAAACTGGGAGGCAAGGAAAGGGCATTCGCCATTTACAATCCTTCTGATGAGGCACAAACTGTGAAGTTCGATTTCAAGACCATAGACTTGGGTGGGCAGGTGCAATTATATGATTGCTTCCTCCAGACAGATTATTTATGGGATAAGGGACGTGTGTCGTTCACTATTCCTGCCCATGGCACTAAAATATTTCGTGCGAAAGGGACGAAAAGGTTGGAGCGCACACGCTATGAGGCAGAAACGGCGTGGTTGAGCAAATACCAGGAATTACGAAACAATGTACAAGCAGAAACCGCCATCTATGGTACGCATGAGAATGCAACGGGTGGATATGTAGCTCGTTTTCTTGGAAAACGTGCCGATAATGATTTACAATGGCAACACGTTAGGGTGAAGAAGGCGGGTCGCCGCACGATGACCATCGGTTGTTTTTCTGGCGAGGATCGTGAAATGGATGTGTATGTGAACGGACAGTTTGTTAGGACTTTGAAGGTTTCTGCCCGGGGGTGGAACGACCGACAAACAATCAGTGTGGATGTGAACTTGAGAAAAGGCGATAATGTGATTCGCCTTGTTAATGCCCATGATTGGATGCCTGACATTGACGGTATGGAAATTTCAAATCAACGTTATATCCTTTTTTGATGACAAGTAAAAGCCAACGGGCGACGAACATGATCGGTTCGTCGCCCGTTGGCTTTATGAATGTTGTTGTTGCTCGTTGTCTTGATACGATTATGGTTGATAACATTTGATCTTCGCTCCATCGAATCCAACAGCCATGATATAGGCAGGACTTTCAGAAGTATTCCAAACCACGTTGGTGTAAGTAGGAACATATTCGCTGCTACCATGACCATACGATGTGCAATGCAAGAGGTTGCCGTTGGCATCGTAAGTCTCAAAGCCCACTACGTTTTTCCATGAAGCATGATTGATCTTGACGATACTACCTGAACGTGAGCAACCTGCATTCAGCGTGTTGGCAACAAGAGCTGCCTTGTCACGGAAGGCTGGCATGTTGTTGACATCAAGATAATAGAATGCTGCTGGTGGCAATGGATAATTCTCTGCCTCAATTTCCTTCTTCAGGTTGTCAAGCATGGCTTGTGTGATGGTGAGCTGACGGGTAGAATAGTCGGATATCGACTCATTTACGGTCTTGAACATACCCACTTTCTCGAAATATGGCAGATAGTTGGTCTTGGTGATGTGGCACCATTGGCGCATGAAGTTCACCTGTTTCTGTCCATCGTTCATGCCAGAAAGGTTCATGGTACGCATCTTCTCAAACAAGTCGGGATAAGCATCGGGGTGAATGCCAGCTATGCGAGTGTAGATAAGCAACTGCCAGAATGGAATCAGCGTACAGAATACGTCGTTATGGGCATGTGGAATGAATTGTCCGCCCTTCATGATGTTATATTCCATGAAGTCGTAATAGCGGAATCCGTTCGACTCATTTTCCAATCTATGATACTTGTTAGGTCGTAAGAGGTGTTCTACGTATGCAGAATAGATATTGTTGGTTACCTCAGTCAATCCAATCCACAGTACACCATTGGTTTGGTTGACGTGCCCCAACTCATGGGCAGAGCCCCAGAAGTCGAAGTATGTAGGAGAGGTGGGGTCTCTCAATGCGTTTACGGGAACGCAGAAGCCATCGTTGCTGGCATGGTACAGACCTGCACTCGTTGCCACGGTGATAACTGCCATGTGGTTTTTAGGATTACGGTTGTATTTGTAGAGTCCCATCACGTCGTGCTCAATAGATACGATGCTGTCGTATGTTTGCACGAGCCATTCTCCATTGGAAGGACAGTTTTGTCTGAGTGTGGCAACGGGGAACACGCCTTGTATGTATTTGCCTCTGAAGTCCATACAGTCGCCCTTGGCATTGGCAAGCAGTTGTTGCCAGTCGGCGTTGGTGTCTCCACGTACCAAGTCGAAATATCCATTCTCCGTACCATTGACGAAGTGTATCTTCACGTTTGGTGCAGTTTTGTAATCACTTGTATAATAGTTGATATAGCCATTGCCCTTGTTCTTACAACTGATGACGTTGATGCCATTGGTCAATGGGTAATAGTCGGTTGTAAATTCAGAAGGACCGAAGTTACGTATTTGCAAGGTGACAGGAGAGTCTCCGATACCTTCAGCAACAACCATGATGTTTTCGCCAGTCTTGAAGGTGATACCTGTTGGGTTTTCGTGATTGTTGTATGTATAACTGTTCTTCAGTTCGTTGATGAGCTCGTTCACAGGACGGTATGGTTCGTATTCAGCCACGCGATATTTCGTGGAGTAAGTACCTTCGTAAATCCCTAATGCTAAATTGCGGATGGCATCAACGGTAATCTCCTCGATTTGTTCTTTCGTAACGCCAGCTTTCAGTTGTGTACATAAGTTGTCGGCAAACACCTCATACATCATGTCGCTGAAGAAATTGTCTTTCTGGTAGAATGCCATCTCAGCCACACATGCAAAATTATTGGCTCCACTGTTGACCGTGAATCGTACGGCAGTTACATTGTCAACACCATTATCTCCGAAGCTAATGTATGAAGAACTGCCTGAACCGCTGAGATTCATCGTGCGCAAGGTAATCCACTCTGAAGAACCACTTACTTGATAGGTAATCACCACTTCTTGGAAGTTACCATTGTTGTTTCCGTCTTGACGTGGAGTGTAGATAGCATAATCTACGTGCGACGGTTCATTGAGGTTATAGGTGAGCGTGACGGGGAATCGAGTGGTGGCAGTGCTCCAAGGGGAATGATAGAACGTAGAGTTGTCTCCATCGAATGAACGAGTGATGGCGTAGCCCGATTCTGCTTGGCTTGCCGTACCATTCTTGATAGCTATTTGCTTGTCAGAAGTGTTCTTTCCTTCCTGTGTGATAAAAATAGTCTTGGCAGTTGTCCCGCTTTGGATGTCGGTAGCATCTTTCGAGAGACCTATTGTAAGATGAGCTGTTCGATTTGCCAGGTTATAGTTGGGTGTTGGGAAAATGGCGATGTTTCCGTTTTTCTGCACTTTCCATGTCAGCCAATCTGCGTCGCAACTGATGTTGTCGTATGGATAATTGCTGGAGAGGGCAATGGTGGCGAAATCATTATATCCCAATATGATATATTCGGAAGGAGCCACTATCAGGTTAGCGTTCCCTTTCTCCTGACCTAACTTTAACGTTTGTGCTTGGGCATTTGTGGCAAATAGTGTCATGAAGAGTGCCCAAAGAAATATTTTTGATGTTTTCATTTTTATACTGGAGTTTCAAGTTAACGAATGACAATTTTCTTACCGTTGACGATATAGATACCTTTTTGATATTGAGCAGATGGCACCATGCGTCCTTGCAGGTCAAAGATGCGATTTTCTGAGTCAGTACTTTCTTGTGTGATTTCAGAAATACCTGTTGGGTCAATGACATTGAATGGTTCTGTTGTCAAGGTAATCTCTGGGTAATATCTTGAAGTGGCACTGATGACAACGCCAGAGTTTGGTTTCAGGAACGTGAGGTTTCCTCCTTTGTAAGAGTAGTCGGTTTCGCTGGATAGTTGTTCCCCGTTGGCATTGGTTAATTGAATGCTTGCGCCTACGTTGGCAGACCATCCATTGACAAAGAACAAATGACGGAAATTGTATGCCTCGTTGATGTTGGCAACGTCTAAGATATGGTAAGGACGTTGAGGCATGATGTTGGCGTGCATGGTATATACACGTGAAATATTGTTGTATATGGTGGGGAAGGAATTGAAGAACAGAGAATTGTCCACAATGTTGATGTGAGAGAGTCCTTCATAAATGCCATCCACTTTCTTTGCCCAGGTAATTTCATTCAGATTGTTAGATTCAGCAGAAAAGACAGTGAGGTAACGACTGTCAGAGAAGTCTAACGTTTCTAACTGGTTGTTGTCAATGTACAGATTGTGTAGGTTTGTCAGTGCAGGAGCATTCAGAGCCACCAGTTTGTTGTTGGAAGCAACGAGGTTTCGTATTTCCTTGCACTTTGAAATAGAGAGTGATGACAATTGGTTGTCTTGGCAAAGGAGGGTTTCCAGATTGCCCATGCTGCTCAAATAAGAAATGGTAGTCATCTTATTTCCCGCACAAATCAAAGCCTTGATATTGCCCACACCATTGCTTTTCAAACCAGATGAGGTGAGTTGATTGCCAGCGATGTTGACATATTCCATCTTCAAACTGCCGATGGTGATACCAGTCAGTTGATTGTCTTGGCAATCCAAGTGTGTCATACTGGTGCATTTCGACAAATCGAGTCTGGTCAGAGCATTGTCTGAGCAATACAGGCGTTGTAATGCCGTTGCGTCAGAGACATTCAACTCTGTCAAATCGTTTTCACAGGCATATATTGCTGTAATGTCTTTGTCGGTAGTAATGGTTAATGATTCAGATTTGATGATAAAATCTCTCAATTGACCATTAGATCTAAATTCTACCGTAGAACCATCTCCCCAAGTAAGTTTCACTTGCATGTCGGCATTGAGTGCCAGAGACAAGTTTTCGCCTACCGCTTTGCTGGTCTTCATTGTAATGGTGCTGGCGAATGCGTTACTTGAAACGCCAAGCATTGTCGCTAATAGCAATAGCAAATAAGTCTTCTTCATATTGATAGCCAAATAAGTTAATTCTTTGAATTGGCAAATTTAAGAAAAAGACTTGAGCTGTGCAAGAAAACAAGAGACTTTCTAATGATTTAGGGTTTTTCAATCAAAACGACGGCATACGCCGACATTCCTTCTTCACGTCCAGTGAATCCTAATTTCTCTGTTGTGGTGGCTTTGATGGAAATATCATCTTCGTCAATACCCATGACGTTTGCCATACAGGTTTTCATGGCAGGTATGTGTGGGTTGATCTTGGGGCGTTCGGCACAAACCGTAGCATCGATATTGCCAACATGATACCCTTTGGTGGCAATTAAATCGACTACCTTGCGCAAGAGAATCTTGCTGTCGATGTTCAACGTGTCTGCTGATGTATCTGGAAAATGGTAACCGATGTCTCGCATGTTGGCAGCACCGAGCAAAGCATCACAGATAGCATGAATGAGAACATCTGCATCACTGTGTCCCAACAATCCCAATGAGTGTTCTATCTTGATTCCACCCAACCACAACTCGCGTCCTTCCACGAGTTGGTGGACATCATATCCCATGCCAACTCTTATCTTCATCGTCTGAATAAGTCTTTGATGCCATCCATGTCGAATGCCAAGGTGAAACGTAAGGTCTGGTCTAATGGGTTGTTCTTGGCTGTGGCAATAACATATCCTGCATCCAATGAGAATACGCTCATGCGGAATCCCGCTCCCACCGTGAAGTATTTTCTGTTACCTTTGTTCTCAGCCTCATGGTGATAACCGGCGCGTACGCTGAACTGGTCGTGATAAATGTATTCTGCACCCACACTCCATTGTATCTCTTCCAGTTCTTCCTTGAAACCATTGGGAGCATCTGAGAAACTCTTAAACATACCCGTGATAGACGACATGTCGCTATATTCGGCAATCACACGTCTGCGATAATCTTCAATGGCTTCACCCTCGTTTTGCTTGGGAACGGTGGGAACCAACAGCTTATTGGCATCTGCGGAGATGGAGAAACGGTTGTATTCATCAACGGGAATCATCAGCGAAGCACCCAAACGCATGTTGGTAGGGATAAACTGGCTCTCGTTGTCTCCACTAAAAGTAATCTTACTACCAATGTTGGAGATGTTCAAACCCAATCCCAATTGACATTCACGACGCCAGATATTGATATAGTTTTGGTAATAAGCTGCTATGTCGGCTGCAAAGGCAGAGGCTGGTGAAGACTCTTCGGAATAGTCGAATCGCATATCGGAGTAAATCCAACGCACACCAGCCGACAAAGAAAACTTCTCACTGAGCATCAAGGAATATGCTACGTCGAGAGCCATCTCGTAAGGCTTGATGGTCATGTTGTTGTCATCGGTAAGACTGGAATTTAAATACACCTCACCCAAGGAGAAATAACGGAGTGAACTGGAAATGGCGGAATAGTCGCCGATACGGTAGTAACCAGCCAGATAAGCCAAGTCGATGTCGCTAACCAATTGGCGCAACCAAGGGGTGTAGTTGAGTGCTATACCTGCTCGTGAAATGTTAAACGGATATTTGGCAGGATTCCAGTGCTGTGAGTTTACGTCAGGATCGGTAGCAGCACCAACGTCTCCAAGACCACCAGAACGGGCATCAGGAGCAATCGTTTGCGAGATAATGGCGTAATTTACTGGGTTGAACATATTCTCCTTGTCTTGTGCCGATACCGTCAGCGATACCGATACAAGCAAGAGTGTTACCAATATTTTGAGTGTCTTATCCATTCTGTATTCCTGTTTTTTCGTATTTATTCGCTAATACACTTTACATAAAACGAATAACTTGCTTAATTATTGCTTAGAATGACAAGTTTCTTGGCTTTGGTGGCTTGACTGCTACCGTCGCTTGACAATCTGATGCGGTAGAGATAGACACCCGTGTTGAGTCTTCTGCCATTGTCAACGGTTAGGTTCCAGTCGATAGTATAAGTGTTTGCGATGGATGTTCCGCTCTCTGCGTGTGTCCACAATAGTCTGCCGCTCATGTCGAAGATGTCGAGCATCACATCTACGTTGCTTCCCATCCTGTCGTGAGTGACGATGAAGGTAGTACTGGTCTTTGCGGGATTATTGGTGCAGTTCACGTTGAGGATATTGGGCTCCAATCCCTTTACCACATTGAAAGTCAGTTCTGTGGTAGATGAATTGTTTAAGATGTCCCATGCGCGGAACGTCAACTTATGTGTTCCTACGGAGAGTTCTGGAATGTTATAAAACGTGCTTCCGCTGGTATATGAACCAAAGTCGAAGGTGAAGTTGTTGTTTAATACATACGTCTTCGACATCTCACCATCGATAATGAGTTCCAGATCGTGTCCTATTCCGTTACCTGTGGCATTGATACCGTCTTGGTCATTGATTTTTGCCACGAAGTAGGGAGTTGGGTTCACTTCACCTCCGTTGGAGAATGAAGGTGAATTGAGATAGCAATAGATAGACGGACCTGTCAAATCGTTACCGGAAACATCACTTCCACCGATGGTAAAGTTAGTGTTTGCGCCATGTGCAAGTAGTGTATGGAAATTGTTAAAGGCATATACGTTGATCAGTCCTGTCTCACCACTGTAATTGATGTCTTTTGGAACGGCAAAGGAGATGTTGAACTTGCCATTGCGCACGCTGTCGCTACCATTATATAATGTCTTGGTACGGTCGTAATACGTGAAAGGTTCGTCAGACATTTCCTTTGGAGTCTTGTCATTTTGCTTACATGTAATCAGTTCCTTGGAGTCGCGCACGGTGATAGACACAATTCCACTGAAGTCACTACCGTTTTCAATGTGTCCAACGATTTTGGCTATCGACCCTGCTTTCATGGTTGCACGTACTGATGTGGATGATGTGGGAATGCCATTGATAGAATCGATGATGACATTCAACATGGGAAGATTAAGCGAAATGGCTGGGTCACCCAACAAAGAGTATTGCAGTTTATTGTTGGTAGTGTCTAAGCCTTTGATAATCATCTCGTTCTTAGCAAGCATCTGCGCTTCGCCCAACGTGTTCTTCCTACCGTTGGGGGTGTCGAGAACATGCTTGACAAACGACTTGTTGATTACTTTATTATAGTTGGCATAAACGGTGCGGGTCGTTCCGAAGAACGCCACGGCTCCTCCTTTCTTGTTCAGTACCGCTGCCTCACCGATGGTTGACGATGAACCATCCCACGGCATGATGTCGCATGATGCGGTAATCCACAAAGGAAGATTCTTATTCGAGAATGATTCAAAGTCGGTGAGCCTCAGTACATTTTCGTGCGACATTTGGTCTTCGCGTCCGTGTCCTGCATAATCCATGATCAATGCACCGTTGGCTTGGTATTGCTTGATTTCCTTTGATGCTTCGGGGTAAGTATTTCCTGTGGAAGAAGACTCTCGCTTATAGGCATCCCACATTACTTTCTTGATGATGTATCCAGGATGTGCGGCAGAGGTTTCCTCGGCAGCCTCATTGACATCTCTCATGTGGATGTCTTTGTTGCCGTCGTCACCCATGAATACCAACATGTTCTGCCATGAGCCAGCATTCGCATTTTCCACGTAGCTGATAGTCTTGTCAACCATGATTTTTGCCTCGTCTTCCGTGGTTACGGGGAATCTTCCCACTGCTAAGTCCAATTTATCCGAACTCATGGGATTGGTACCTTCTCCATCATCGAGCAAGGCATAGAAGCCATCATCTACGTAACAGTAGATTTCATTGAATGAATTTTCGCTTTCAAAGCATAACAGATAATCGTCGGGCATTGCTGTTTTCCAGTCGCTCGTATTCATCCTGTTGTCCCATGCTCCGTCTCCAAATAGCAACAAATATTTAGGCATGTCTTTCTCATCTTCCGCCCTATCGTAGAGCATTTTCAGGTATCGGCGATAAGCGTTGGCATCGGGTGTACCGCTGCTGAACTCATTAAACAGTTCGTCGGCTGGCACGATGCGTACTCGTAAGTTGTCACGACTTTCATGGAAAGAAGCCAGGCGTTGTGCTTGTGTGAGTGTCTTTTGTGATGTCGGAATGATGATAATCATATCAGCGGCAGCATCAGCATGATGGTCTTGGTTTGTGATATTGTGTACATATTCGGGCGAAGCGAATGTCGTGGCATTTAAGTTGGGGGCAGCTTTGGCTTTCGTCAACGTGATAGAGATGTAGTCAAGACGCACGGGACCACCAGAGATACAACTAATCTTTATGTCGTTGCTTGCCTTCACCTCATTGATGGTAAACGTAGAAGTGCTTTCGTTACCTTTGTCATAACTGTTGATGGTAATGCTCATCGTACCTTTGTCCTCACCGTTTACTTCCAATCTCACTTGACTGGCTGTTCCTGCAGATACGGCTATGCTCACCTTTCCCGTGCCTGATGCGTCGCCTAATGGAGAGTTGAGGGTGTAGGTTTTGGATGAACCATTATTAATGGGTGTGTTCTCAAACAAGTTTCTCCCTCCATGATACCATGAGAAATTGTCTATTTCATGTAGGATGTGGTAATCATCTGGCGAGGGATAAAAAGAATTGATGAATGCGGCAGAATCAACCGACAAAGGAGTGCTGTCGTTTTGGGTAATCAAGTAATATCCGTAATCTGAATAAGGATTGCGCGTGCGAATGGTGGTGGTATTACTATTCCACGTTACGGGACCCTTGGCATAAAACAGTCGCTTGCCATTGTATGTGCAAGTGGCTACTTCCTTGAGGTCGTCGTATTTAATCAGGTCATCGGCAATCAGTCGTTCGTTTTGCAGTGCTCCGCCATAACCGTAAATCTTCACCTTATTTAAATCGGTGAACCCTGCTTGACGGATGAGTGCGTCAGTGAGTTGGTACACGCCAGATGACGGAACCCGTATCTTTGCCCATCTTCCCGAAGCCAATACGGAATGGGCTGCATAGCGTGAGGATGCTGAAGCATTGGCTCGTGCTTGAGCTTTTCGTATGGCACGAGGCAGTGCCTTGCTTTCCACCTTCAGCATGAAACTAACCAATATCTGGTATTTGTTGTCGCGGAATACCAACGGACAGAAACTCACTTCCAACGAGGCTTTCTTCCTGCTGACGCCTATACATTGGTTGATGGTGGGTATGTTGGGCAGGGCTGCTCCGGATATGGCATTGTATTTGGCAATGTCGGAAGCCGACATGTCGATAAATTCGGGATATACGATAGAAACGTTGTAAGTGGAGTCTTGATAACCGTCGGGCAAGGGGAATGAACTACTGAAATGGGGTAGGAGGGTATCTATCTCCACATCATCAGCCGTTAGGTTGTAAAACCTTTGTGCCCTCGTAGGTAAGGGCAATGAAATCAAGAGGTAAAGGAACAATAATGCCTTTACCATATTCATATACTGATGTGTGAAATGCGCCTTCATCTATCTTAACTCCTTGCCTCCTTTTTCTCCTTAACTACTTACAATTAAAGTCGAGTACCTTGCGGTCTTCCAAGTAACCTTCCAAATGGTCGTCGATATGGACAGGACCTACACCAGCAGGCGTTCCCGTATATAGGATGTCGCCCGTCTTGAGGGTGAAAAACTGACTGATATAGGCGATAATCTCATCTACTTTATACATCATGTCGCTTGTACAACCCTCTTGTACAGTCTTGCCGTTGATGTCTAAGTGGAAGTGTATCGCTTGGATGTCGCGAAACTTTTCGATGTCCACCCACTCGCCAATGGCAGCAGAGCCGTCAAAGCCCTTACATATCTCCCAGGGACGACCTTTCTCACGAAGCTTTTGTTGTAACTCGCGGGCGGTGAAGTCTATTCCTACCGTTACCGCATCGTAATAGCGATGGGCAAAACGTTCGGGGATTGACTTGCCTAACCTGCAAATGCGCACTACCACTTCCGTCTCGTAATCCACTCTCCCTAAATGGTCGGGGATGAAAAACGGCTTGTGGTCTTTCAGCAATGCTGAGTCGGCTTTCGTGAATATCACGGGCTCCTCTGTCTTTAATAACGTACCATGCAACTCTTTATTGTGCAAGGCGTAATTCATTCCAATGGCAAATATCTTCATTTCTTGTAACTTTTATTATTGGAGTTCAGGAGTATAACGTAGTTCAGGAGTTAAGACATTTGTCAGTTTTCCTTTGATTTTAAAACATTTGTCTTAACTCCTTAACTCCCTTAACTCCTGTAACTCCTATCTTTCATTTTTCTCTATTCACTCAATATGTTTCCCACCAATCTCACTGCATCGGTGATGTTTATGTCGCCGTCTTCGTTCATGTCGGCAGCATCCTCATAGAATACATCAGGTGTGTTTCCTAAAATATAATTGACGATAGCCACTACATCCGCAATGTTTACCAATCCGTCACCGTTCACATCGCCAAGTTTGCGTTCTACGCTTTGCTGTGTTTCTACGGTTACGTTGATGGTGTTGATTTTCTGTGTAGCTGAGAAGGTGAAGGTCACTTCTTGCTCATTGCCCGTCCATGTAGTAACAGCCTTGCCGTTGTTGAGAATGCCTGAAACAGTAGTACCGGCAAATTCAATTTTCTTGATTTTTGAATTATCTGGCACAGAGATAGTCATGGTACATGCCTTATAGACACGCAACTCGGTGCTTGAGTCTGTGTTTACCCAATAACGGGATGCACTACTGCCAGCCATCGTCAGCGAGACAATGCCATTGCTGATGGTCGTGGGATTGGTATTAAATGGTGCAGAACCGCCACTCACTGCTGGCATTCCGTAGCCATCCGTGGTGAAATCAAATGTTACTTCGTTTGAAACGGGGATGGTTGGGTCAGGCTTCTCCGTTACGGTAATGGTGTATGAGGCTGTAGCTTCCTTGAAGTCTTTGTTACCTGCAAATGTCGCCGTAATCACTGCCGTTCCAGGCTTTCCGATAACGATAGCTCCCGTGTTTTCATCTACCATAGCCACCTCTTCGTTGCTTGACGTATAGGTAATGCCAGTCAGGTTGTTGGGATTGCCCAACGTTGGTGCCGTGAAGTCTTTTTCCTCTTCCACTTCAAACGTTGTAGTGGTGTAACTGATATTGGCATCTTGCCGAGTGTCAATGTCTGACTTTACATAAAGAACGGCTGCACCTTGTTTCGAGGTGTAATTGAGGAAACGGGGATCATTGGTGTTATATTGGATGATACCCAATGTTCCTCCATCTACTACATAACCATTGTCAGCCTCGGTGATGCTCCACATCTTGGATTCCGTAGAACTTAAAGACAATGATTTGGCTGTGGTGGAAGTAAGATATTGGTTGCCTGTCTTCAGTGAATAGCCACTCGCAGAACCGCCTAAAGTAAACACTGAAACAGTGGAGTTTTCTTCGAGAGTAACAACGTAGTCGTAAACGTTCACATCTGCCACTCCTAATATCTTGCCGCTCAATTTTCCTGCTGCCTTTTCACCAGGTTCATACACGAGGATATAATCATTGCCCACGGCAATTTGGTTTGCGGACGTTACCTTCACAAATGTATTGCCAGTAGCAGGAGTATCCTCTTCGTTGATGATATATGTAGAAACCACAGTACTACTCTTCTCTCCGTCTTTCTCAGCATAAGCCTTGAGCGTGGTGGTCGTGGTGATAGGAATGATTTCGCCGTTGTAAACATTAAATGCTGCGTTGCCAAACGCATAGTATATGGTAGCTCCTTCCGTAGCACAAGAGATAGTTACGTTTTGTGCACTGTAGTAAGTACCTGCGTCTGGAGAGAATGCAGGAGCAAACACAATGGTAGAGGCATTTTCGTAGTGGTCATAACTGAAGTTTTCCGTCTTCTTGTCTCCCCAGATATAATCTTCCAATCCAGGATAGTCCACGAATGGGTTACGGTTGCTCTGAATGCTGTCAACAGCATTGTTACGCGCAATCTCCACTTCATCAATTGGGTCTTCCTTCGACCAACGCATGAGCATGGTCAAATACCAACTCTTAAAGCCTGGGTAAGCATTGCCATCAAAGACGGCACTTGCAGATGCGTTGTTTGCCCAACTGGAAATCTTGTCTTCATAGCAGGTTGCCATATAGAAGTAAACACGAGCAATGTCTCCCTTGATTTCATCGTTGGGTTCAAATACTGTTCCCGTATAGCCGTTGGTCTTGCATTTGCCTAATTTGCTATAGTTGTTGTTGGATGTATATGTAGTAGTTCCCACTTCTGCCAAGGGGTAAGCACTGCGACGGTTGTTTACGTAACCGTCTGTGGGAATAACGTGCATGATGTCGCTCTTCATGGGCGAACCTTTGTCAAACCAACTCTGTGGCACTAAGTGTTCGCGATTGTATGCGTCGCCTTCTTTAGAATACTGACCGCAAGATGAACCAGGCACGTAATGAGTGGTGTTAGAATACCAGTCGCGCAGGTAACCGTCTTTCCTAACGTCGGTTTTCTTGTATGCGTTTAACAGTCCGTTATAACTGGGAACGCTTTTCTTGGTAATGATTTGATAGAGGGCAGTCTTCAATGCCTGTCCTTTCTTGCCGTTGGCGGCTTGATAATAAGTTTTTGTATTGTTGGGGCCTTGAGCCATTGCGCTGACGAATGCCAACGCCAACAAGCAGATAGATACGAAAGTCTTTTTATTCATAATGAATAGTTTATTGTGATGTGAAAGTAGCTAAAAAGTCCACTGAAGACCCACGCGTATATAATATATAATGTACGCGCGTACCTTCAGTGGACAATGGTTGTTATTCAATTTTCTTTAGAATTATTCATCCCATACGCTGTGGCTTGCAGCTGGAGCGGCTTCCTCTTCCTCGAAGAAAGCACCCTTACCAAGCTGACCATCGCCAACTTCATCGTGTGTACTCAAAGCTGCCATGATGAACTCATCATAGTTGACCATAGCGATTGATGGCTTTATATACTTTTTCATGTTTATCTGTTTTTTGAATGTTAGAATGAAATTACTTAATCACTACCTTCTTGCCGTTGATCACGTAGATACCCTTTGTCAGGTTGTCTGCGTTCATCTCGATTCCTTGCAAGTTGTAAACCTTACCGTTGTTAGCAACCACCTTGCCAATAGCGTTGATGCCTGTAGCCTCACCGTCGAATACGAAGTAGTTAGCAGCGGCAGCAGCACCTGAAACAGCCAAGTATGCCTTGTGTGCGCCATTCTCGAATGCAGCACCATTGTCAGCACCCCAGTAGAAACCAACGTTGCAATCCTTAACGGTAAGCTTGTAATACATGTCACCACCTTCGGTTTGAGCAGCTTCGTCAGAACCCTTCAAGAGGTTACCCTCTGTAGGAGCTGCGGTAGATTCATTGTCAATAACAAATGAATATGTGCCAGGCTTTCCTTCCAAAACAACTGCCTCACCAGCAGGGATTGTCTCACCAGCTGCATATTCTGTACCCTTCTTTACGATGTTCTTGCTGTCGATACGGCCGATAGTATAAGCTTGCACACCAGAAGGTACAACCAATGCCTTGTCACCATAATACAATGTTGCATATGGAACATCAATGATGTTCACTGAGATAGGAAGCTCGGTGTAGAACTTGATTGCCAATGGATAAATAGAAGCATCTGTTCCTTCCAAAGTAATCGTAATTTGATCAGAAGAACAATTGATAATGCCAGAAGACTCTACGCCATTACCATTGTGTGTGATAGTTGTAGCCTCGCCACCGTTTACGGTGATAGTATATGTACGACCAGCTGTTGCATTTTGAGCAAATACTTCAAAGGCAATTGCGCCCTTCTCAGTTACGGTAATGGTTCTATTAGCTTTCATGTCCATGAAGGTACCCGTATAGTCACCGAATGTCTTTTCAGAATCTCTCCATTTTCCATTAGCTGTCATATAAAGATGTTCTCCATCTTCTACGTTTTCCTTGCTTAAAACAACTTCAGTAGGATTCTCTGTCACCTTCAGTACTGGTGTTACGATAATCTTCACGGTAGCAGTTGCGCTCTTATATTCATCGGTAGCCTCAGTCTTGGCTGTGATAGTAGCCTCACCAGCACCTACGATAGCGATGTTACCTTCTGCGTCAACAGTAGCTACTTCCTCGTTGCTGCTTGTATAGGTAATAGTCAAACCTTCTACAGCCTCGCCAGCCTTATTGGTAATGGTCAGGGTAGGAGCATCAAACTCATCGCCTAAAATCATGTTAATCTCCTCAGGGTCGTATGCTGCGTCGAGACCAACCTTGTTCTCTACAACATCAAGCACGATGTAGAAGCAAAGTTGCTCACCCGTATTCTTGAATTTGATTTCAGTCTCTTCACCAGTCAAAGGATATACACGAAGGTCATAACCTCCAGTGCTGAGAGCTGCCATAGGAATGTCTTGATAATTGGTTTCTACACCAGCAACAGATGCCCATCCACTTTCTCTGCCTTGAGCAGTTACGTTTTGATAACTATAGATAGAAATTCTTGTAGCTGAAACGCCACTTGGCAATACGAGCGTGTTCTCTGCACCATTAGAAAGCTTGATGGAAGCTTGGTCGTTGACGCGACCACCTGCGGAATATGCTTTTTCAGAATTTCCTGACAATACCAAAGAGTAACCTTCAGCGGCATCCTTACCAACCATAGTAGAGAATCCATCGATTACAGCAGGCTCTTCAAATGCATCGTATGTCAAAACGATAGTGTTGGTAGCATCACCTTTAGAAACTGCGGTAACCTCTACAGAAGCAACGTCTGATTCAATCCCGTCACGTGAAGCACGTGCATAGATGGTTCCGTCTTCAAGCAATGTAACAGGACCAGTGTACTCAGTGAAGTTTTCGCCATCAGTACTATATTCAATGGTAGCCTTTGCGGTTTCAGAAGCAATGGCAACTGTTCCATAGACCACTTTGAATGTAGGAGCGGCTACGCTGGTAATGTCTAACAGTACCTCTACAGCAGCGATTTCTGAGTTAGCGTAGGTTTCACCATCACCAAGGGCGACAGCCTTTACGGTAGTTCCGTCTTCAACGGTGAAAGGATCTGCGTATGTTTGGCCATTATCAGCAGATGGGTCACTTCCATCGGTAGTATAAACAATTGAACTTGCATTAGCAACTTCGCTAATGGTCACATCGCCAGTAGCAGAGTCAAAGGAGATCGTTGGAGTTGCAAGAACTTCAAGAGCTGCGCCAGTGTATTCTACGCTCACGTAGAAGATTCCACTTTCACCACTGCCTCTCGTGATTGAGTGAGTACCAGCTTCAACATCGTTGATGGTGTAAATTCTACAACTGCCAGTACCAGCTACAGCATCAGCTACTGCCAACTCTGTACCATCAAATTTAATGGTGTTGGCACTCCATGTAGATTGAACGATAGTGACAGTTGAAGTAGCAGTAGATTTGAAGCTAACATTGGTAGCTCCTTCCATCTTCAAACCACTATTGAAGGTAATACCTGCATACTCAGCATTTTTAAACTTGGTGTTGAAGTTGTGCTTGCTGGTATTCCAACTAAAAAAGTTAGTGTCACCTTCGTTTTTGCCATTGAAGGAGATAGAGTAGGTATCCCCGGCAAAACTTGCTCCACTCACAAACACTGTCAACAGTGTTAGGAGAAATAGACGTAATTTGTTGTTCATATTGTTTTAAGTTTTAATTAATAATATATTATTGTTTTATTTCGTTTGTAGATTATTACGATTACACTTAACCGTGCAAAGATAATTATTTTTTCTTATATATGTATCATGAAAATCAATTATTTACATATTTTTTTTCAAAAAACATTGTTTCCCTCCTTTTTTCCTGTTTTTTTGGAATAATTATTCAAACGAAATTCCAATGCATTGATAGAATTGTAAATGAATGTTTGTGGGTGGAAAAAAATGCCGTAGGCATTAGATGTGTGTGTCAATCATCCGCTTGCATTGATGGGTTGTTAATGGTTTTGGGTAAGGGAAATGCCATAGGCATTAGATGGTGTGCCAACCATTCGTTTGTGTGGTTCGTGAATGATTGTGTGGGTAAGGGAAATGCCGATATGCATTAGATGTATGTGCCAACCATTCGTTTGTGTGGTTCGTGAATGATTGTGTGGGTAAGGGAAATGCCGATATGCATTAGATGTATGTGCCAACCATTCGTTTGTGTGGTTCGTGAATGATTGTGTGGGTAAGGGAAATGCCGATATGCATTAGATGTATGTGCCAATCATTCGTTTGCATTGGTGGGGTGTGAATGCTTGAGGGGGTAGGGAAATGCGATAGGCATTAGATGTATGTGTCAATCATTCGTTTGTGTGGTTCGTGAATGATTGTGTGGGTAAGGGAAATGCCGTAGGCATTAGATGTTGGTAGCCAGCCATACAGCCGTGCCGATAGGTACGGCGAAATGGCTGGGAAGGAATGTTGGGTGTGAGGGAATGCCTGCCGTAGGTAGGCGATAAATTTGATATGTCCCTTACCTAAAGGCAAGGTTCTTCGCTTGCGGCATTCTT
>AUXO011160026.1_pt1 | contig 23101 bp, 24 predicted proteins | sample 768731 | NCBI WGS metagenome assembly AUXO01 (sample SAMN02715735, study PRJNA202380) | gut metagenome | biome: sheep rumen | host: Ovis aries | place: New Zealand: Palmerston North | reverse complement strand
ACACTATATTTTGCCATCTTTCTTCAGTTTTAAGAATTCATCGTAATCGCGGATATAATCATCAGCAGAATAGACAACCGACCCGAACTCCAGAGCAAATGAGTTTGTAGAGAAGTTCTCCATCGTTCTCCACAAGCCCTTCGGTATGTAAAGACCATAATACGATCTATCCAGCCTAAACGTCTTCTGAGAAGCACCATCATCGACAATCACATCAAACGCCCCTGAAAGAGCAATCACTACCTCCTGATTCTCACGGAATGCATGACCGCCCCTATCTTCTCCTCCTGGAACATCATAAATCCAATACGTCCTCTTTATTTCAAAAGGAATATGGTTATTCTGTTCCGCAAAGGACAGGTTTCCACGAGCATCTAAGAACTTTGGCAACTCTATGATCCTTACGTCTTCTATACTTGCCATAATAATTATCTAAGAGTATCAGAATATACCTCTTCTTTCATTTCGTCAATTACTTTCAGAAGGTACTGACCGTACTGGTTCTTCAACATTGGTTTAGCTATCTCTCGCATACGCTCTTCTGTAATCCAACCATTGCGGTAAGCAATACCCTCCAAGCAAGCGACCTTCAGGCCTTGACGCTTCTCAATTACCTCTACAAAGGTGGAAGCTTCAGCAAGACTATCATGAGTTCCAGTATCAAGCCAAGCAAATCCACGGCCTAAGGTCTGCACCTTCAATTCGCCATCATTCAGAAACTCCTGATTAACTGTAGTTATCTCTAGTTCCCCACGTGCTGAAGGCTTAATATGCTTAGCCACATCTACGACTTTATTTGGATAGAAATAAAGTCCAACAACAGCATAGTTGCTCTTAGGATTAGTCGGTTTCTCCTCAATAGAAAGACAATTTCCTTCTTTATCAAATTCAGCTACACCATAGCGCTCTGGATCATTCACCCAATAACCAAAGACTGTGGCCTTACCATTCTTCTCAGCATCATCAACAGCCTTCTTCAAAAGATATGTAAATCCAGCACCATAGAAAATATTATCACCCAATACTAGACAAGCAGAATCATTACCAATGAATTCCTCACCAATGATAAAGGCTTGGGCCAGTCCATCTGGTGAGGGCTGTTCGGCATACTCGAAGTGAACGCCATAATCTGAGCCATCACCCAACAGTCGTTTAAATCCAGGCAAATCGTATGGAGTAGAAATAATGAGTATTTCTCTAATACCTGCCAGCATCAATGCACTGATGGGATAATAAACCATTGGTTTATCATAGATAGGCAGCAATTGCTTACTAACTCCCTTCGTAATGGGATAAAGTCTTGTGCCAGAACCACCGGCGAGAACAATTCCTTTCATATTTAACGTTTTATAAAGCGAAATCAATTCCTACAACTACACGTGGATTATCTTTTAAGAAGTCATTCCCCCACAGGTAGATATTCCAGTTTTTAATTGAATAATACAAACCTGCTGCCATATCCACATTCTGATCAAACTTCCATGAGTGGATTGCACCCACCATTGGCGTAATACTATGACCATTTTTCAAAGAGAAAGTATAGCCAAGATACTCCCAGTTGGTAAATGTGTCATCAGCATCTTTGTTGAATCCCAACCAAGTATTGGAGCACCAGAACAACTTTCCGTCAGAAGTAATTTGACCATTCATATAGACAGCACCAGTTGTGTAGCTATATTTGAAACTGTCATTCAAATTGAAAGAAGGGGTCACTTGTCCACCGATTCCAAACCACGGACTTATCTTTGCTCCATATCGAACCAAAAAGCCCCAGTATGAAGAGCCTACACCTGTATAAATGTCAGTACCAACAGCCACATGATTACCAATACCATATTGAAAACAGGTATAGGTTTCCTGTGCGTTAATACCAGGGCGCACCTTCAACGAAGTGTATCCGTACAATTTCCCATCACCAACAGTCCCAGCAAAATAAGGAACCTGTGCCATGGCTTCAAAAGCAAAGAGAGCCATAACTAATGATAACAATATCTTTTTCATACGCTTACTTTTTCTCTTTTTTCAATTCCTTCACCAATGCTGGCATCATTGCAATCATTACAATCAAGAATGGCAATGTAGCTGCAATAGAGATAGTTTGAAGAGGCTTCAAGCTACCAGCAGACAGAAGAATATAAGCTATGGCTGCAACAACAACACCCCATATTACTTTCTTATATGTCGGAGGGGTGATACTACCATTTGATGTCATTACACTCAGCGAGTAAGTTGCGCTATCAGCAGAAGTAATGAAGAATACTCCCAACAGCACGCAAATCATAACAGATATAACTTTGCTCAAAGGATAATGGCTGAATACGATAAATACTGCTGTTTCAGGAGATGCTATCAATTCCTGTACGCTCCCGATGCTCCAACCTTGAACCGTACTCAAAGCTATAGCGCTGAACACAGCCAACCAAACGATGGTAAACAGAGTCGGAACCAAAACTACACCTAAAATAAACTCTTTAATGGTACGCCCCTTAGAGATTCTGGCTACAAACATACCCACAAATGGCACCCATGCAACGAACCAAGCATAATAGAACACACGCCAATTCATTACCCATTCATTATCACCAAAGGCATTAATCATAAACACATCCTTGAAGAAATACTGAATATGCTGACCAACGCTATTCGTCAAGTTGTTTAAGATGGTAATCTTCGGGCCCACCAAGAAAGCTACTACCAACAATGCAAGTGCCAGATAGGTATTGAAATTAGATAATATCTTAATGCCCTTGTAAACACCGGTAATAGCACTGACGATAAATACCAAGGTGATAAAGATGATAATCCACATGATGGTTTCCTGCGTCTTAGGTATTCCAAACAAATGCTCTAAACCACCACAAATCTGGCTCACACCAAGACCAAGGGAAGTTGCAACACCTGCAAAGGAAACAACCACAGAAAAACCATCGATAAACTTTCCGAACCAACCGTTAGTTCTCTTTTCACCTACTAGTGGTGTAAGCAAGTTACTTAACTGAGCGCTCTTACCCTTACGGAACTGGAAATAGGCAATACCCAAACCTACTACAGCAAAACATACCCATTGAGTAATACCCCAGTGAAGATAGCAGGTACGGATAGAAAAATCAATGGCATCCATTGTACCAGGTTCAATGCCTGATGGTGGTGCTGCATAATGTGAAAGAGGTTCTGCTATACTCCAGAACACCAAACCAATACCTGTACTACCGCAGAATAGCATTGCCAACCAACTGAAGGTGCTAAACTCAGGCTTATCATCTTCTTTGCCAAGCTTAATGTTGCCCCATTTGCCAACAGCCATCCATATACAGAAGCCAATAAAGGCTACTATAGAAAGGATGTAGAGCCAACCGAAGTAATAGCTCACCCAGCTCATGAATTGGCCAGCAATCTCGCCAAGAGTGCTACTATATACAGCACCATAAACAATCACGCAGAGCGCAATAACCAACGTCCAAACGAAGACGCTATTTTCTTTGTACCATTTCATTTTCAAAAATTATTTTCCTTCCACGCCTTCGTAATAGACTTTTTTCAGGTAATCAAAATCTGTGTATTTGATAACGGTATCTTCGCCTTTCTCGTTATAGAAAGCAACTTCCTTATTTACCTTGTCTATCAACTCACACATTTCATCAATTGTGTCAGTGGTGAAAGAAATACAAGCAAGAGGGCGATATTTAATAATGGTATCACCTACATGATGTAGGCATTCGACAAAGACACCTGGAGTATTTTCCATAACGTCCAAGCCTTTAATCTCTGTCAGTATGCCTTCCTTGTTTGTCCATAGTTCAAGACCACACCCACATTTCTTGTAAGCATGCTCCTGCGATGGTGGTAAGTCATCGATAGAACTCTTTTTACCGCAGGCCATATCAACTAATTCTTTTACCACATCATAGCCTAACAAATCACGATATGGCATAAACATCTGGTCACCGTCCAAGCGATAGCCCATCTCTAAGATATAGAAATGCCCATCCTCGTCAAGCATTGCTTGAACCCAAGCATAGCCCTCCTTACATCCAACACGCTTCAACACCTCAAGTATTTGAGGGTTGATTTCCCTAATGTACTGCTCTACATGATTAGATACAGTTGTTGTAACTGTGTAACAAAATTTGGGTTCTCCTGGCTGTGCATACATAGCATTCAAAGCCAACAATCGAGGCTCACCGTTTGAAAAAGCGTAAGAACTGTACCACTCTTCGCCATGAAGCATACGCTCAACTATCATCTTACTACTCTTTGATACTGAGCGAGCATATTTCCATGCTTTTATCAAATCCTCTTTGTTATAGCAATAGCTAACCCCACGATTACCACTCATATCAACAGGCTTTACCACCACAGGAAATTTGACAGTTGCCAGCTCTTCATCGGTCAGTGCATCGGTTAGATAATAGTCAGTAGCCACCGGTGCACCAACTTCTTTACAGAGTTTCTTAAAATCTTCTTTGTCACGACTATAATGCCATGCTTCGGGTGTGCAATAACAGGGGAATCCCAAGCGTTTGCAGAGTTCCATACAGACCTCTAAGCAGAATTCACTAATGCCGCAAATTACTGCTGTAACACCTTCTTCACGGCATTTCTTTTCAAGCAAATCAATCTCACCGGTATTAATCATCCAATATTCATCTGCGATGAGCTTTGCAACAGATTCTTTCGGTTCCCTTGGATCCGTCACTATTGTATAAATGCCTTTTGATTTAGCATATTTCACCATCTCGCAACTGATGGAGCTGGTACCAAGCATCAATAATTTTTGCATTACTATTTTCTTTATTTAGATTCAATATTTGGTTTGCCTTTCTCAGAATAATACATCATAAAGTTTGTATTATAACCATCATTATGTGTTAGAGACTGTAAATCATTAGAAACCTCATTTTTCCAATACAGCCAGTCGTACTTTTCACATTCATCAAAAAGAGGCTTAAGATATGCAGTTTGCTTCGTAACAAAATAGACGCCTGCATAGCGTTTCTTTAATTTCTTTTCTTCTATTCCTTTAAATTCATCCAAAGCCACTTCTATGATACCTTTGATATACGGATAACCTGTACTTAATTCTGTTAATGGGTATGCAATATGATCACCACCCGGTCGTGCATTAAACTCTATCAAAAAGACTTTCCCATCTATGATTTTTATCTCTGTATGACAAGGACCATTTACCACACCGATAGCACTTAACCCCTCTGATAAAGCCTCTACAATGGTATTCCTCATGTCATCACTAATAGCTGCAGGCTGTTGATGACCCAATTCCACACAATGTGGAGGTCCCGAACTAATTTTCTCCGTCACCTGTATTATATGGTGCTGTCCTTTATACGAAAGGCTCTCTACAGAGTATTCTTTCCCGCCATCCAAAAATTGTTCTACTAGAATATTGTCTATAGGACCAGCCTCTTGAGCATATAAGAAAGCATCTTCTAATTCTTTTTGGTTATGAGCAACGCTGATTCCTCTTTTTCCCCCTAACGAGGTGGGCTTTACTATAACAGGAAATTTCACATCTCCCAACTCCTTAAGAGATTTAACCTCCTTATACCATGGCTGATGTAGTTTTGCAATACCCTTGCAGAGGCTCCTATTTCTAACCTTATCTGTTATTTTTGTTGAAACATTATAATCTATGCCATTAAGATGCATTTCCGAAGCCACGAATGCAGCAACTGGTATAGTTAACTCCGTTGTTGCCACAACACCATCAATACCTATCTCTTTACATGCCTGAAGAACATGCTCTTTTTCCATGATATTGATGTCGTGAAAAAAATCAACTGTTTCCTTTGCAACCGCATGCTCATCATAAGAGAAGCAATGCGTCTCTACTCCCATCTCGCTGGCATTCTTTCCAAATATCCATGCCATTCGACCGGAGCCAATAATCGCTAGTTTTTTTCCTTTCATACATTTTATGATTTTATCACATCTATCATCCTTTGCATATCTTCCACACCGTACCTTTGATCAATAGGCAACATCAATATATTACTATAAATCCTATTAATGTTATCATTAATCAACACCGATTCTGTATGTACTGGCCATAATACGGGAGCAAAGATCTCCTGCTGCGCCATTTTTTTCTGAAAAGCGGCTCTTTCTTCAACGTAAATAGGGAAAAACAGTGGGGCACATGTTATCTCCTCAAGCCCTCTTTCTACTGGTCTGCAAATCTCATAGCTTTTAAGGCTATGATATAGGTATCTGTAATTTTCGAATCTTTTCTTCTTTGTCTCTTCTATGTTTATATTCGACAAGAGTGAGATTGAAAAATCTGACATCCTATGTGGCTCAATTATCCCTGATATTTGATGAATGGCAATATTACCTATTCTTCTAGATACTTCTTTAATATTCACATCGCCTGTATGATGGAAGACGCCCCTCAAATACATCGCATCCGACATGGGCTGAATAAACTGTTCATTCTCTTCCAATTCATTATCTACGGTTATATTACCAATGAGGAAAGAGCCATCTGGAATTGCAAACCATTTACGATAACTACCTGTAAAGTAATCGAAAATCGGGCTACGCTGTTCGGAGAAAACACATTGTGTCAAATCTTCTACCAATACGCAATTCTTTGATTTAATTATCGATAAGGCATTCAGTTCTTCTTCATTCAAATCTGCACCATAATAGGGATGTGCAACGCAAAGTGCAGGTTTAAATGAATTAAACTTGGCAATTAAATCAACGGTATCTATTCTTAGCCGGCTGCTGATATTATAATACTCAATCTCCCAGCCCTCCTGCAAAAAAGGATCAATCACCGTTTGGCAAGTATAAGCTGGCAGCAACACCTTTTTTGATGATTCTCTATATTTCTGAACAATCACCAATAAAGCTTCGCGACATAAAGAAAAATAAGCAGCAGACTCACCAGCTAATCTTATTGATGAGTGCTGCTTAGTTTCTAGTGTCGCAATGGAATATATACTTCCTATTTCCATCCTTCTACCTTATCAAAAATTTCTTCCGATTCGAGAATAATTGGCTCAACATCCACATCTCTTAAGAAGATATATGGCTTTTCATAATGATAGAAAGGTGCACGCTCAACTCTATCAGCATTTCCGTCTTCCATAATCTTGATGGTGTCCTCAATCAGGTCGAAGCCTACATGAGCCATCACACCAGCGTATGCCATATGACGGATGTTCACCTCAGTCACCTTCATGTTGCCGTTCTTATCCTCTTTCAGGTCAAAACTCAGAATACCGTGTGCAGGAACATTCAGCTTCTTCTCCAAATACTTGATACAGTCATCACAAAACTTATTGATACGATCTTCATTCAAGAAGCGACCAAAGGCCGTATTACCGGTTACATGACTTGGAGCAGTATTGGCCATCACATATTCTGCACACTCCAAAGCAGCACCCTTCACATACTCGCCATTGTAATAAAGCATTTCATTAGCCAAGTGACGACCCGTCAAAAATTCACTCACAGTAAATTCTGGAATACGGCTATTGATAAAGAGCCAGCTTTTGTAGCTGCTCAGATCTTCCAGTTTCAAAGAACCCAAACCACCAGTTCCTTCGGTTGCACGAATCCAACAGGGGAAACCAATCTCCTTCTCCACATCTTCGTAGCGTGGATTATCCTGCGTTACCTTGATGGTCTTAGGAATAAAGTCTGTACCTTCCAGCAAGTCAGCCATGATGCTCTTATCCTTCAGAGATACGCTCAGGAGCTTGCTGCCCATAAACACAGGTACAGGGAACTTTCCATGTTTATCATAGTAGTCACCCCATTCCACAATTTCGCTTTCTGGCTGTACAAAAGCATAGTCAATATGCTTCTCTGCCACCAGCTTCTCTATCCATGGGAAGTAGTTGGGGTCTGTGCATCGAGGGCACACATAGTATTCGTCCAGCAGACCTTTCATAAAGAAGCCTACTGCTTTTTTGTTTACGTCAACACCAATAATGTGGTAATCGGGATGATTTTCACGGATAATGCCCGTGATGGAACGAGGTGTCAAACCTCCGATTCCTGTTACGAGGATAGTTTTCATATTACCATTTAATATTATATTTTTCCATTATTTCTTGTCTCTCTCTTGTTGCAGTCTCTATCTTATCTTGCCTTCCTTCTTTTGCCCACTCATCATTTCGATAATTGTGGAAGTGTACGACGCCACTCGTTTCTACGCCTACGTCAGAACGTTTTAATACCTTATAGATAGTTAGCCAGAATATTTTAAGATCAAGAAAGAAAGACAGGTTTTGTACATACTCTACATCGTAAGCAAGTTTCTGCCCCCATGTTATGTTCTTCCTTCCTTTCACCTGAGCCCAACCTGTTATACCAGGCCGAACATCATGACGATGCTGTTCTGTCTCATTAAAATAAGGATAATATTCTATTGGAAGTGGTCTCGGGCCAATTAGTGACATTTCTCCCTTTAACACATTGAATAACTGTGGAAGTTCGTCCATTGACGTTGAGCGAACTATGCGCCCGACTTTTGTAAGCCTCTGGGCATCTGGCAATAACTCTCCGTTCTCATCGCGTTCATCGGTCATTGACTTATATTTATAAATCTTGAAGAATTTACCGTTCTTACCTACACGATACTGAAAGAAGAATGCTCCCGCTCCTTTATTTGCAAAGTGTAACCAAATGGTCACAACCGCCATTAATGGAGAGATACATAACAAACCTACTGTCACAACAAAAAGGTCAAATAGCCTCTTAAAAAAATGTTTATACATAATAAATTAGGTATTACTGAATTTACGAAGCCAAAGCAGCCTCAATAACTTTAATTTCTTCCGCAGCAAGATTCTTGTAGTCAAATCGCTCTGCTATTTTCCGAACTCGTTCACACATGCCTTCATACATATAATTAGGTTGTTCTGCACATCTTCGAATGGCTTGCGCGAACGACTCTGGAGTAGTTATGTTCTCAGCAACTCCGAGTTCATTATCTCTTATAACGTTGTCGAATGCTATATCAATATTACATACGATGGGTTTTCCTGCAGCCAAATACTGGAACAGTTTCCCTGAACTTACACCCATATAACCAAACCCATACTCGTATGTCATAATATTTACCGTAGCTTGACTAACAACCCAAGCACACTCACAGAGAGAAATGCGTTTCTCTTTGAAATGTACATTCTTTATTCCTTTTTCTGCGACATACTGCTCTAATGTTTCACGCTGAGGGCCATCACCATAAATAAAAAAATGATAATTCTTATCGTCCTGTAACAGAGCTGCTGCATCTATCAGCATCTGAACATGGTTTGCAAAACTAATGGCACCAAGATAAATAATCTTAAAATCACCCTTTCTCCTTAAGTCTTCATCGTCACGGGGGTAAGAATCCCTATCGTGATCAAATGCTTCAAGATCCACACCATTATTAATATAATGTACCCGACTCAAATCAATCTTTCCACCTTTGTTTGTAGTCCATCTTTTGTCCTGTAGATATTGTAAAGCACCTGGAATGGTAAACACTAATTGGTCTGCATGTTCATATATCCATCGTTCAATGCGATAGAATAGCTTCATGGCAGGGTTATGACGTGAAACCATACCAAAGTTAACAAAGTTATCAGGCCATAAATCCCACACTTCTGAAATAAACTTCGCACCAAGCTTTTTAGCGACATTTACTATGGGATAATCAAATGGTGCATGAACATTATGCAGGATAACATCTGGATTTTCAAACTCATCAGTATGCTTCTTGATAGTCTGCGCAAACTTCCAGATGGAATACATTCGTTTTAAGCCATTTCCAACATACTGGGGAGCCTTTACATGCACATAATCAAACTCACCATATTGTTTCCTTACAAACAATGGTGCATCTTCATTATTTTCGTAATTGGCATTAAAAGTAGTCACTTCATAGCCAGCTTGCATAAAATAATGTGCGAGCTGAGTATAGCGAGGATTGAAAATCTTATCAGGATTCCCTGTATAATAGTTCACAATCCAAATTCTCTTTCCCATATATCTGCTTTGCAAGTTTTATTTAAATTGGTTTATCAACGAGACTACCTGTGCAACTTCTTCTATCGTTATTGCTGGTCCAATCGGCAAACTCAGCTCTTCATCAGCCAGACGCTCCGTGATAGGCAGACTCAACTGAGGAACATTCCATGCCTCCTTAGCATAGCACTCCTGCTTATGGGGAGCTATGGGATAGTGGCAAACTGTTCCTACACCATTCTCTTCCAGATAGTCATGAAGCCTATCACGATTCTCCTTGCCTTTCACAATAATTGGGAACAAGTGATATACGTTCTGCTCGTCAGGCAGCAAGTCTGGAAGTGTAATCAATGGGTTATTGATATGCTCATAATAGTAATGAGCCACCTCCTTACGATGTGCATTATCCTCAACCAAGTATTTCAGTTTTACATCGAGCACAGCTGCCTGAATCTCATCCAAACGACTGTTGCGACCAGCATACTTGAACACATACTTCTTCTGTGATCCATAATTTGCCAAAGCACGGACTGCAGCAGCCAACTCTGGATCATCGGTAGTTACAGCACCACCATCACCAAGAGCACCAAGGTTCTTACCAGGATAGAAGCTATGACCTGCAGCATCACCAATGCTACCAGTTACTCGGCCATCAGTGAACTTACAGCCATGACTCTGGGCACAGTCCTCAACCAATTTGAGGTTAAATTTCTTGCAAAGTTCACCGATCTTTTCGGTATAAGCGATACGACCATACAGATGCACAATGGCGATGGCCTTGGTCTTAGGAGTGATCAATCCTTCTATCAGGTCATCGTCTATCTCCAATGTATTAGGCTTAGGTTCACAAAGAACAGGAACAAGTCCATTCTCTGTAATACCCAAGATGGTGGCAATATAAGTGTTTGCAGGCACTATCACCTCATCACCTGGCTTCATCACCCCCATCTCGATATAAGCACGGAAAATCCAGATAAGTGCATCCAAACCATTCGCACAACCAATGGTATATTTAGTACCAATAAACTCTGAGTAGTGCTTCTCGAACTGCTCATTCTCTTTTCCCTGGAGGTACCAACCTCCATTTACCACACGGCTTACAGCCTCGTTTATCTCAGCTCCATGAAGAGCTGTTACGTCCTTCAACGATAAAAACGGTATGTTCATACTTGTATGTAATATCTTTTATTTCCGCTATTTCTGCGGGACAATTAAAAATCTACTTTCCTATAAAACTTTGCCGGATTTCCCAACCAAAGTTCACCAGCTGGAACATCTTTGGTTACTACAGAACCTGCTGCTACAAAAGCTCCTTCGCCAATGGTGATACCGGGAAGTATTACACATCCTGCTCCAATGGTTGCACCTTTGCAGACTCGTGTCTTAAGTAAAGTCCAATCCTTATTCTTAGAACGAGGGTACATATCATTGGTGAAGGTAACATTAGAACCAATCATTACATTATCCTCCAACGTGATTCCATCCCACACCTGCACTCCACATTTGATGGTGACATTATTACCTATCACCACATCATTCTCAATCAAACAATGTGAGCAAATGTTACAATTCTCCCCAATCTTTGCTTTGGAGAATACAACACAGAACTGCCAAATCTTTGTACTCTCTGGCACGTTCTCGTTCATACAATCAGCAAGCTTATGTATCATTTTCTTAACCTTTCAAAAAAACAAATTCAATGACCAATAAGATAGAAAATCAAGTAAAGAATTTGTAGCCAAAGAAATGTGAACCTATCCATTTTAACTGTTTATGAAAGTATGGAAAATGTGATACTTTTCGTTTGAAATCATATTTGAATTTTTGCCAAGACGACATAATTTTCCTTTTAGAGGTAATTTCATAACCTCGCATTCTGAAATCCTCTATTACTGGAGGATAAAACATCCCTTGTACAACAACAGGAATTTCGCTTACATTAAAAGAAATCCTGTCATCAGCCAAAATAAGCCCATTATATCCTTCTTCCGAAGCGGCTTCAGCCACTCGGTCTGCTTCAAACTTCCACGCGCTGTAATCCCCCTCTCCTAATTTTTCAAGAAGATATCCTTTTTTCCATATTGCAGCTGCAGTATCAAGGCCATAACGTTGATGCTTATCTATAATCACAAGGTGGTCAGCAAAATACTGTTTCCCCTTGGCATCTATCTTGTGCCTGAATACATTGCCCAAGTCCAAGAAATCAACTTTCTTGTCAATCATAAAATCGACTAAACCGTTTATTCTTTCATTATCAATAGTCGCATTGATAAAATAATCTTCCAAAAAAACACCCACTAGAGGACTTTCCACAAATTGAACAGCCTTTCTGAAACGGCCAGACCAGTTTAATTCCTTCCCGCACTTAATAACCTCAACGGAATCACGGTGGTAGTCCTTTGACTCTGTGACAATATACCACTTATAATGGCAATTAGGCCAGAACTTTTCTTTTAAATTAAAGAAGTCATCCCACAGGTCACTGTAATTATCACATGACAATAAAAGGATGGACATTTCATTTTTACATTCAACCATTCTATATAATATTATTAAAGACTAAAGTTCATAATTCTTGTATGATCGAAGTGTTTCATAAAGTGCTCTATCAGCCTCATCTACCGCTTCCTTGCCGTTGACAAAACCTTTCAACCGGCTTAAAACATCTGTTACTTTTAGAGCATACTCAGGTTCAAACTGTATGGTTCGAATATCCTTTTTGAGAGCAACATCTTCAATAATATCAAGCAACTCATTCTTCAAATTGCCGATGTATTTCAAGGGTACAGTATTGTCAACGAGAACCTGGGGTGTTTCACCATGGGTCAGTTTGTAGCAGAATGTTGCAATGAAGGAATGAGAATTAGGACGCGCACCAGGGCCAAAAAGATTTGGGAATACAAGACCGACAAATCCCGTATTATGAGCCTTCGCCCAATTTTCCAACAATTCTCTACCCTCCTGCTTGCAACGTCCATACTCACTACCATTTCCCTCTTGAATAGAAGATGAAAACAATAGACATGGCGCAACGTTTTCTGCTTCCATAGCATCAATTAATTGGTGTACAAGGCGCATATTCACCTTGTACACCTCCCCTTCAATGGGGCTACGCATCATTGCAGCTAGATGTACAACAACATCACACTGCTTAACAAATGACCGTAATTTAGATTCATCCTCAAAGAATGCATCTTCAAAAGGAATCCTTCTAAACTTATCTGGGTGCTGGCCAAGAGTGTCAAATAGGTGCGTTCCCACAAACCCTGGCTGGCCTGTTATTCCAACTGATATCATGATTTAGTATTTAATACCCATTTCATCCAACTGCTCTCTTACGTAATCAACTTTCAAAAGCAGTTTTATCATCTCTTCCTTATTTAATCTACGAGTATTATGGCTATGATATTCGTCCATCTGATGTACCAACAGATTACCACCTTCGACCTTGTCATAATTAAGGTCACGACCGTCACAAGCTATGCGATAATACTCGCCCATATCCTCTGAGCGTGCCATCTCCTCACGCGTCACTAACGTTTCGTATACCTTCTCACCATGGCGTGTGCCAATCACTTTGTATCCCACATTAGACTGGAAAAGTTCAAGCAGGGCTTCTGCCAGTGTTGTCAGAGTACAAGCTGGTGCCTTCTGCACAAACAAATCTCCGTTGTTTGCATGAGTAAATGCATATACCACCAAGTCAACAGCATCATCCAAAGTCATCATGTATCGAGTCATTTCTGGATCAGTAATGGTCAGGGCGTTACCGGCTTTTAACTGGTCTATCCAAAGAGGTATTACAGAGCCACGGCTTGCCATTACATTTCCATATCTTGTACATGAGATGGTAGTCTGAGCATTACTACCCAACTGGCGTGCTTTTGCGATAGCAACCTTTTCCATCATTGCCTTAGAGATACCCATGGCATTGATAGGATAAGCCGCCTTATCGGTTGAAAGGACAACAATGCTTTTTACACCATGTGCAATTGCTGACTCAAGCACATTGGCAGTTCCAAGCACATTTGTATAAACAGCCTGAAGAGGGAAGAACTCACACGAAGGAACTTGTTTCAGAGCCGCGGCAGAGAAAATATAGTCCACACCTCCACGCATCGCAATGTCAACACTACCACGGTCACGTACATCGCCTATGTAAAACTTTACTTTCGCTGCTTTTTCAGCATACTTTACTTGCAGGCTATGACGCATATCATCCTGCTTTTTCTCATCACGACTAAAAATTCTAATCTCCTTGATATCAGAATCAAGGAAGCGTTTCAGAACCATATTACCGAAGGAACCTGTTCCACCGGTAATTAACAATGTTTTGTCTTTAAATACTGACATAATATTAATTATTTGTTACACTTTCTATATAATATTTTGCTACTTTATAGTCCGAAAGCTCCTCAGCTTTCGCCTTTGCTCTATCCGAAATGGCTCTTTTTTCTTCTCCACTAAGTGAATTAATATGCTGAATTATCTTTGCTAACTCTTCTGCATTTCCTGCTTCACACAAGAATCCATTTACACCATGTTCAATTATACCTTCCATTCCCTCATTACGGGAAGCAATAGTTATGCAACCACGAGACATTGCCTCCAAATAAACAAGGCCAAAAACCTCCCATTTACTAATAAGAATAAAACAATCGCTTTTATCGTAGTATTTTATAATCTCCTCACGAGGCACCTTCCCTGCAAAAGTAACATTATTACTAAGATGGTGCTCCTCTATGTATGCCTTCGTTTCGGCATATCCTAAATCTTCTGACCCCACATAAGTAAGTTTAAAATTCTCTTTGCCCATTGCTTTATGAACCCCTTCAACAGTTTCTTTTGGGAACTTACGTTTGATTGTCTGCCCCACGTAAAGAAAACTCTGTAAAGGGCCATCAGAAAACTTCCTTTCACAAGTCAGAGGTGTATTTAAATACACGTCAGGAGTCCCAGACCAGCACACCAAACTTTTGTGCTCTTTGCCAAATGCTTCTTCAAAGCGATCTCTAATAGGTATAGAACGAAAACCGATAACATCTACGCCATTAATTACATCCATATAATCCTTCGGATAGCATTTCTTGATAACGGTAGGGCTAAGTTCATGTAGAGACACACATGTACGAGCATTGGGGTAATGTTGTTTCAAAAGGCCGACAACTTCAAGGGTGGGATTGAAGAAATGGCCTATAATTGCATCTGGCTTAAAATTCTTCTCATGCAATATGCTCAATACCTGAAGTACCGAATCATTAATTGATTTTTTTGGATACTTACCATGTGGTACATACTTGAAGATTGGTATACTATATACAGGTATACCCTCTTCAGTGTGTTCTACAATGTTTTTATTCCGATCCATCTCGACATGATTACCAATATATCTTTTAGCAAGTCCTGGAAAAAGAGTTGCCAAATCAGTAAATATCCGTGGGAACATGCTTCGGTAATGAATCACCAAAACATCATTACCCATTGTTTTCCACTGCCGAGTAAAATAGTGGCAAACTTTTGTACCTGGTCGTAAAGGGTTGGGGTACATAGTGGACAAAAATAGTATCTTCATAATCGTTGTACTTGATTATTTGTATTGAAACTTCTTTATTATGTTAGTTTGTTTAAATATGTAACTAAATTAAGACAATACAATGTAGTTATCATATAAATGCCAGAATATATTTAACTTTCTAAATGTTTAACTTTATAACCATACGCATAATTCTTCTTTTCTCTATATCCAATTACCTTGGCTGGAATACCTGCTACAACTGTATATGGGGGGACATCTTTTGTCACGACTGCTCCAGAGGCGACAACAGCACCTTCTCCAACACACACACCAGGTAAAATAATACTACGACTACATATCCATGCATAAGCACCTATTTTAACAGGCGCTCCTTTACCACAAAAATGTATATCGTTATAATCATGGTTTAGAGTCCATATAATTGCTTCGTATGCTATTACTGCGTTCTCTCCAATCTCCAAGCCTTTACGAGCATCTAATAGGACATTTGGACCAACACTAACTCCGTTTTTAACTAAAAAAATGCCCCCCCCACACGTATTTTCAAACCTTTCATAAAATATGCGTGACCCAATATTTTTACTCCTAATTTTTGCAAAATAAAAACTCTTGTTTCACTAAAAAAAACATTCGGCAAAATATAATCTATAAGCCATTTCTTAATATAACCAACAATCCTTCCCATTGCAAACAATTATTTCTATAAAATTACCCTTTTTCTTTCTATTTTACCTAAAACATATCCCAACATAGATGTAACAAAAACAACTGAACATGGATGTATAAACAATAGATGACTGCTCATCGTAAGAGACATAAAGGCTATAAGGCTAGCACTATATGCTATTCCATATTGAATACTATATTTGAAGACATGTCTTATGTTTAATAAAAAATAGGCCACAATAAATAATAAAACTATCAAATTGATTAGCCCATAGTCATAGAGTGTTTCAAGATAATCATTATGAGCTGTCAAATGTATACCACCATCGGAGAGAAACGATTCACATCCATGCCCAAATAATTTGTAGAAAGTACTGGAATCCTCATACTTTGATAATAATATAGGCCATATTATAGCCCTTCCTCCCATATCATCATTCTCTGTTCCTTCAAATCGGCTAGTGATTCCGCCATCAAGATAAGAATCGTTAACATATTGAAACAAATAAATTAAACAACAACTCAATGTGCCTATTACTATTATTTTTGAAATGACACCTTTTTTTGAGTTAAAATAAGCGAGCAAATAAACACCCATTTGTAGCACTAATGCTAAAATCGCAGTACGTTTTTGAGAAAAAAGAACTGCAATGACAGCAATAAAAATAATAGCCAATTTCAACCATTTTCTATCAATTAAAAAGACCCATGGCAGCAAGCATATAACAAAATACACAGCATTGAAACTAGCAGCACGAAGACCTCCCTTACTAATCATTAAAGCATTAAAAGCCATGCCTGTCATACAAATCGCTAATAATAATAGCAAGATGAACACAGGTACCATAAAAGGAGCATTAAGTCTTCCGTTTCGAGCTAATGCGTAATATACGACAAAATGGCTTACCCACAAGGTTCCATAGTTAAAATCTTTAAAAACTCGACCTAAATCACTTGCATTAATAATCGAATTTGCTAATACCAAGAGAAACCATACACATATAAAACGAACTATTATTTTCTTAAAAATAACAGTATTCAAATATTTGCCATTAGACAGGTAAACTAATGCAGATATATTTAATATTGAACCAATATAATTTACTATACCAGAAGATGCATCAGCTCTCATGAAAGAGGCGGACATACTTAGCTGTCCGTAATACACAAAAGGAAAATATAAAACTGCAAATAGTATAAAAATAGATGGTATATACCTAGTCATTTCTATTTATAATCATTTCAATTGATTTTTTTATTACATCCTCCCCATTTTCGATTTCCATTTGTTTATAATTAGGAAATGGTATGGTACTTGTTGAGAAAAGACATTCAATTATTCTAATAATATCTTCAGCACTATCATAGATATATATTCCAATATCTCCTTCTTTTTTTAATGAAACAAAACTTTTCGCATTTGGTATTGCCACGTTTTTTTTATAAGCAACAGCTTCCATCAACATCGCGCTGGTTCTAAACACGTAAGTATTTTTGTTGTACGGTAGTAAAATTAAACCAGCTTCTTGATATAATTTCATATATTCTTGCTTTGATAAAATTCTATCTGTAAAATTAATGTTTGGAAGATTATGTGGTAAGCTGGGGTTTTCTTTCAAGATAAGTTGAACATTATACTTTCCTAGAACTCTTGACACTTTCTCGGAAACTAGAGAAGCCATTATCCCTTTATCACATATATCCGGTTTAGCTGGTATAAAAATCGTACGACTGTTTATACTATTCTCTTTTTCCACTTTCGGCAATCCATGAGGAACAAAAGTATTTTTAATTCCCACAGTACTCATATAATTAGACAAAGCATTGTTCAGCGTTATGAGAGTTCCTTTGTGTGCTATTATTTTATGTGCAAGCAACGACAATCTTGAATTCGGAATATGTTCAGCATTCGCATGACATACTGCGATAACACGTTTCCCGATAAAACCCGATAGCAAAAGACTTATTTCGTCAAACGAACTAAAAAATATATAATCATATTTTGATTTGCGAAAGAGTTTTTTACAAACATGCAATACACTCAGTTGGTGTAGTCTCCATACGATCTTATTCAATAGCCCATTATAAGCACTTCGCTTTACACCGTAACTAAAGAACTCACATTTATTTTCAAAGGGTATGTTTAATTTTTCCCTATACCCTTCCTGAAATAAAAAATCCACTTGCAGATTCTTAATTCCCCCAAAGGCTGATATATAAATATTGTTGAAATTAATGTGCCCCGGAGGTGAAAGTGGATCCACATATAAAATTTTAATCATTGTTTTCATTTATCAATTTAAATACTACCTGTTTCATATTATCAAGACAATGCTGCTGTTGCATTTCCGAAAAAAGCCTGCATTTTTCAATTGGAAAGTTCATAATAAGATTAAAAACTTTTTCTGATGAAGGCAAAGAAAAATGATTTCTTTGAAGAAAATGATAATTCAACAAGTCAGCCTTTTTAAGTATATCGTAAATCTTACTAGATGATTTTTTTGTCATCATTAAAGGACCTGTTCCATAGTGGTCAATACTAAAAAAAGGAACAGCATTGTGAAGGCATACTACTATCGGATGCATTAAAACTCCAATATAGGCAGAAGAGTATCTTATTATATTATACCAATCCATCGGATCCATTGGTAATGGATATTCGTATTCAATATTCAAATGCTGTCCTCCATTTTTACCAAGTTCTACACATGCATATCCCTTTTCTTTAAAACTGTCTACTAGTCTTTCTAACCACTCCTTGGGGGCTCGCATTCTCCCATTAGAAAAACTAAGTAGCACATACTTTTCTGGTAAACTGTTTGCCCTACAAAATTCCTGCTTAGAAATTTTCTGAGACACATTGCTATTAAAAGCAAATACTGGGTCCGGGGTTACATTTGGGACTACAGCACCATTTGTGAAATAAGACACAAGAGATTGAGTCCACTGATCCCTTACTGTTATAGCCCGAAAATGTCTAAGTGAATCTCCAATTTCTTTCTTCTCACATTCAAAATCTTTAAATTTAGCGTTTTGTGAAGAGATAGATAGCCCAGCATGTGGTATGTTTTCAAATCCTACACCCCAAAAAGGATTTGGGTATTCGTGATCAGATGTCGGATAGGTCATCCTAAGTGTACGAATACTCCTTGATGGCTTATATATATTAAATAATGAGTCACTCCCTATTACCACGTGGGTTATCTCGTTACGTTTTATAACTTGGTATATATCTTTTGATTCAGAAAACTCTTCAGTTAGCAAACAATTATTCCTAAGGAAATAATCATGTTTCTGTATTTGTTCTGGCATGACTCCATCATAATATTTTTTTTTGGTATCCTTTGGAACCCAATTAATAACTATTGGAGAATAGCCATTTTTCTCTAAATACTTATATGTTGATAATGTCTGTAGTTGCGCACCAAAGTTTGGCACCCAGTGATAAGTTAACAATCCTATTTTCATAAACTATTACTTTTTATTCGAATTAGTACTTTTTTTATATAGAAATTAAAATCATAAAGAGGTGGTAATTTCAAAAATTTTGAAACTACAATATAAACAACAAAATACAACAGCCCCATAATTATCAGCATACCAAAATCAGATAAAACTATTGTTTTGGAAAAAATAAAAGGTATTATGGCTGAGATAATAGATGTTACCATATATGGGGCTATGTCTGCTATCTGTTTCCAGAAGCCATATTTAATAGGGGAGCCACACAGTATAAAACTGAATAGGATAGATAGTACCATTGAAACGACCCAACCCCATAACATTAATTCAATACTATATTCTATTGTCAACAGTATAAAAAGAATCATTAACCCTCTTCTGACCACCTCCAGTAATAGGAATCTTCCCCCCATTCCCATAACTTTCAAAATATTACCATTCATTGACATAAGTGGAAAGATTGCTCCATAAATACATAAAATCTTAAAATATGGTATGGAAAGATTCCATTGTTCTCCTAATAGCAAAGGGATTAGGTAATCGGCAGATACAAAACTAAAGGACATAATCGGTAGAACTACGTAAAGATTAATACCCAACACCCTCTGATATGCTTTCTTAAGGAGGACTATATCATCCTTTACTTTTGCCATCGCAGTGTATGAAACATTAACTATCATAGTAGTGATAGACAAACTTGCGACTTCTTCGACTCTTTTTGATTGTGTATAATAACCTAATTGAGTTTGAGTGTAGTTACGTCCAATAATAAGAGTATAAATATTATTAAAGAATGTTATGAAGAGGCTTGTAAACAGAAGATACATTGAGAACTTCAACAGCCTTTTTACACTATCCATAGAAAATTCAAGCGTTAATTTCCATTTAGATAATATCCGCACAATTAATGAATCTATAAAAGACAATACTAATAGTTGAATAACGAGAGCATAGACACCTAGTCCTAATAATGCCGCAATAATTGCCATTAGAGAAGATATCGTGATTGAAATTACGCTAGACATTGAAAGTTCCTTAAAACGCATTTCCCTAGACAAAATTGCTCGTGGAACTATACTTACAGAATAAAATATAACCTGAAGGAATAAGACTCTAGATATTGTCTTCAACTCTGGGATATGAAAATAGGCAGATATGTATGGTGCACATATAAATAAACTTAAATAAATCGTTAGGCCTATTACAAGATTGAAATAAAAAACAGAAGAATAATCCTTTGGCGATAATTTACTTTCCCTAATAAGAGCTTGGGCAAACCCTGAGTCTATTAATACTCCACTCAGTATCGTAAAGAAATTCAGTAATCCTATTGTTGCGAAATCGTCAGGTACTAACAATCTTGCTAAAATAAGTGTAATCAAGAACTGTGCTAATAGAGTATAAAATTTTGAAAATGTACTCCATGCGAATCCCTTTGCAGTATTTTTTTTTAAAACATTTATATCCTCCATAATGCTCTTTTTGTCAAAGCATAAAAAATATATCTTATTATATCACTATTCAAATGACTGCATAATATTAATTAACAGCTCAACAGAAATGAATAGGAAGGCCCGCTGATATTGAACCTTATTTTATGAGAGCCCCTGATGATAGCCTTTCCCATACATAACCGTTATTTTTGTTACTCTCAATGATACACTTATCTTTATTGTAAGACTCTATACAACAATGAACCTAAAGAGACTGTAATACTTACGCCACGAACCCATAATTGAGTAGTTTTGCCAATTTTAGATTCTTGAACCATTACCTCATTGGGTTCAACATAAACTACATCACGTTGTTGCAGATAATAATATGGTGAATTTAGGATGTTGGCATCGCGCATGTCGAGTTCATGAACTTCATAAGTACCATCAGCCAATTCACGGAGAATTTTAACATTATCGCGCTTACCATAAATAGTCATATCTCCGGCCATAGCAAGTGCATCAAGAACAGTTACTTCAGGTCGAGACATGGTAAATGTATTGGGGTTTTTAACCTCCCCCATTACTGTAATCTCATAGTTCTCTATATAAGTTGTCACTACACAGTCTGCTTCAGGTTGCAAATATGGTGTAATAAGCTTTTTTATCTTACTATTAATCGAATCTAAGGTTAGGTCTTCCACATGAATTGAGCCAAGAACGGGAAAATCTATATTACCTTCATTATCAACAAGATAAATATGTATTTTATCAGATCCTACTACGCTTATTTTATTATTCTTTTCGACAAGCTCTCCAGGTTCTCGTATATTGAATATAGCAACTGCTTCCTCGTCATTACCAGAAAAAACAAAAATAGAGAGTTTATCTTTGGGCTTTATTTTTAAATCATAATGCCCCGGGCCCTTACTTCCATCAAACTCTGCTGAATTTTGAAAATAAGGAATGTTTTTGTAGCTGCCACACGAGAATGTGCTCAGCATTACTACTAACAGCAAACAATACTTAACACAACTTTTCATATGCTTTTCTTATTCTTTGAATGTTAAAAGAAGGGCAAGCCCCTCAGGTTTATTGAACCTTTAATTATATGAGAGACCCCGATTAGGGCCTGCCCCATTATTTCTTATTTAATTATTTCCTTAGCTCTCATCAAAGCTTTATTTAAAGACTCTTCACACTCTGGTTTGAACCAAATCTTCGTTTTCATTTTTTCCATCCAGTTTGCATCCTTGAAATGGATAGCAAGGATTGCATAAGGATAAAGACAATTCAACACATCACCTTCTGTTGACACAGCCCAGTTACCATAGACAGAGTCCACATCAGCATGAATGTTGAAGTAGTGAAATTGCTCTTTGATTTTATCTCTCATCATATTGAAATACGAGACAAGACCTATCGCTTAATCCCGTTTAAATATATCTCTGGTATATACTTTGTCTATAACATCGTCCAGACAAGAATCATAGCGATTGGCAATGATCGCTTTACTCTGAGCCTTGAATTTAGCAAGGTCGTTAATAACCTGAGAGCCAAAGAAAGACTCACCATCGGAGATTGTAGGCTCATAAATAATCACCTCGGCACCTTTGGCCTTGATGCGCTTCATGATGCCCTGAATTGCACTTTGACGGAAATTATCAGAATTAGATTTCATCGTCAATCGATAAACACCAATGACACACTTCTGCTCACGGTTGGCATCCCATTGGCTATTTCCTTCATAGTATCCGGCCTTGCGAAGCACCTCGTCGGCAATAAAGTCTTTACGTGTACGATTACTCTCCACAATGGCGGTCATCATGTTCTGAGGTACATCAGCGTAGTTGGCAAGTAACTGCTTGGTGTCTTTTGGCAAGCAATAGCCTCCATAGCCAAACGATGGATTGTTATAATGTGTACCAATACGAGGGTCAAGGCCAACACCAGAGATGATAGCCTGACTGTCCAGTCCCTTCACCTCAGCGTATGTATCTAGTTCGTTGAAGTAGCT
>AUXO011979958.1_pt1 | contig 23105 bp, 17 predicted proteins | sample 768731 | NCBI WGS metagenome assembly AUXO01 (sample SAMN02715735, study PRJNA202380) | gut metagenome | biome: sheep rumen | host: Ovis aries | place: New Zealand: Palmerston North | reverse complement strand
TAGCGCACTACGTTCGGGACGTAGGGGTCGGGCGTTCGAGTCGCCTCATCCCGACTTCAAGCAAAAAGGAAGAATCAGTCACGCTGTTTCTTCCTTTTTTTCTTGGCTCTCGCATGATGGGTTCAAGCGAAATGTCATTATGCCGATGCCTCCTTATAGCTAAACAGTTCGTCATCTTTCAGGTCTTGTTGCTTGGTAACGTTTCTTACGTACTCGCCTACCAAGTGCCGCCATTCGTTAGGTTTCATGTTGAAATACTTAGTTCCAAACTGATGAATACATTCTAAATATATGGTGTGGATGGTTGTGCCACCTTCCATTTCCATCTTGTCATGAATCAGCTTGCGTACCTCTTTGTCATCAGGTACATGGGTGAGGATAGAGCCTTGCGCAATCAAGTGTATCTCTTCAGCTTTTTTCTTCAAGTCACTGCTGTTGACACGATGGATACGGTTCCTATGTCTTTTTACAGGTTGGTTCTCTCCCTCAAAACTTTCTCCGTTTGCCACCCTCACGATGTCGTGCAATTCGTTCACGTAGTTTCTCACCGCCACGAAGTTCTGCCCAAACGTATCTATCCATTCATAGGTGCTGAAGGGTTCTTCTTCTATCAGCGTGCTTGGCGTAATGTCACCGTTGTTGCAGACGTATGTAATAATCGATTTGATATATTCTTCCTGTAAGGAGTTCAGCGAGGCATTTGACAGGAATGCCGAGAAACGTTCCATCGCAATATGGCGATCCACGCCTATCTGCGAGCGGATAAATACGCCCACGCTGTCGCCGCATATCATGTTGCTGTTGGCAACAAATTTCTCGTAGTCTTCCTTGGTGCCTAATTCCTTCCAGCATATCGTTTCCAGTTCTCTGATGTCGTGAGATGTCAGTTTCTCCATCCTCACTATCTTCTGAATCACGGGTAACTCTTTGTTTTCTCCCAGAAAGTCCATCACGCGTTGCTTGTATGAGATTTGCATGGGACTGTCTTCGGGTGTGTCCTTTACTTCCACGGTGTCTTTGATGTTGATGTTGAATGTCTGGTTCGCCCCTCCCAAGATAAATTGCACCAAATCTCTGATTTCCTTGCGCACGTATTCCAGTCGGTCGAGCGTTGCCGTCTCCCAAAAGTCATGCTTCGAGAGTTGTCTGATGAGGTCCATCTTATCATTCACCTGTTTGATGCTGGCTTTCTCTTGTAGTTTGTTGGCAATCCTCTCCACCACTTTTTTCGATTTCTCTCCACTCACTGATTCGTCAATCGTCGATAACTCGATATTCAGCATCAGAATGTCAAACTTGATGGCTCCCACGTTGGCTTTTGCGTTGACAAGCAAGGGAGAAATCTTCCCTTTCAGTTCCAAGCCATCCGTATTCGATATACAAACCCACGATTCATCCTTCCGATACTTATCCACCACGTCCCAGTGTTCCCTCACTGAAATATGCTTGTCGTTCAGTTTTCTCACTTCATTGATAAGGGTTTCCTTGGTCTCATCGTGCAGGGCCTTTGCTGCTTCGTCATTCTGGAATTTCTCATGCTGTAAGGCGATAGCCAAGTCCACGCGCAGGTCAAACAGTCGCTCCGTGAGCGTGAGCGTTTTCTGCGGTTCCATTCCTTTCGTATATTGTCCGAAAAACTCGAAGTTGCCGCACCAGTCGAAGATGTAGAAGAACTTCTTGCTCCGCTCCTCTGCCGTCTCGCCTTCGTCAAATATCTCTTCCGACAATCGTGTGCCACGTCCTATCATCTGCATGAACTTAATCTTCGAGCGTACTTGCTTGAAGAATACCAGGTTCAGGATGTCTGGCACGTCAATGCCGGTGTCCAGCATATCTACCGACACGGCTATCTGTGGCATCTTGCCTCTTATCCCAAAGGTGTCGATGATGCTCTGCGCATAGCTCACCGTGTTGTCTATCAGTTGGCAGAAGTCATCGCCCAATGATGGGTATAGTTGTTTGAATCTGTCAACAATCATCACGGCGTGTTGGTGGTTGTAGGCAAAGATGATGGTCTTTCCGATGGTGTCACCGCCATTTACTTTCAATCCGTTGTCCATGAGATCCACCAATACCATGTCAATGGTGTCTTGATTGAAGATGTAGTTGAATATTTCTTGGCGCTCGATGTCTCGCTGATAGTCTTCCTCGATAGGAATGTCCTTCTTTGCCTTTTCGTAGTTCCAGATGCTTTCCATCTGTTTCTTCTCTTCCTCAGACAACTTGTCGTATCTGATGCCGTGCTTCAGAATGTCGGTTGTTCGCGAAAGTACTACCTTGTTTACCAAGTAACCGTCTTTCACTGCTTCTTCCAACAGATACTCAAAGTTGGGCTCGCCGCTTTCGCGTTCAAAGAGGTCATACGTGCTTCGGTCGTCATCTTCTCTCGGCGTGGCGGTCAGTCCTACCATCAACGCATCAAAGTAACTCAAGATAGATGTGTACTTGCCGAAGATGCTGCGGTGTACCTCGTCTATCACTATCAGGTCAAACCTTCCGATGCCAAACTCCTTGTCTTCGGTGTCTATGTAGTTGATCATTGTTTGGTAGGTGCTGAATAGTATTCGTGCATTCATCACGCTCTCTCTTTCCGTCTGTCTGAAGTCGTCGAGCCTTGCGGTGGTGGCATTGGGCAACAGTTTGGTGAAGTTCTTGTGCGCTTGCTTCACCAATGCCGTGCGGTCTGCGAGGAAGAGAATGTTCTTCGCCCATCCGTTGCGCATCAGTACGTCGCAGAGTGAGATGGCTACGCGTGTCTTCCCTGTACCTGTAGCCATCACTATCAGTCCTCTTCTGTGCCACTTGTTGAAATGTTCGCACATCGCTCTGATGGCTTGTTTCTGATAGGCTCGGTTGGTGATGTCGTCGCTTATCTGTAGGTCGGTAATGCTGTTGCGTCCACGTCTCTGTATCAGTACCTGCAAGTCTTCTTCCGTATGAAATCCACTTACTCGCCGTTTGGGATAGCCCAGTCCGTCAATGATGTAGGTACTGAATCCATTGGTGTAGTAGATGACAGGTCTCACGCCATATTGCTTTTCCAAACAGTCGGCATAGAGGATGGCTTGCTTGCGTCCCACCTCCGGGTCTTTCGTCGTGCGTTTGGCTTCCACCACCGCAAGTGGCTTGCCGTTGGCACCAAACAGTACGTAGTCGGCATAGCCCACGCCGTGGTTGTTGGGCATTCCTTCCACTTCAATCTCTATACAAGCCTTGCTTGGCACGATGGCTCCTTTCTTTTCTATCACCTGCCATCCCGCCTCTTCCAGTAGGATGTCGATAAACAGCCGTCGGGTCTCTGCCTCGCTGTAGTCTATCTTATCGGTAATGTCCTGTGGGGCTTTCACCGTTTCCGTTGGAATGTTGTGAACAAACTGTTCCGTAGGCAGAGGAACGGTGGGTTGGGGTAGTACGGTCAGGGTGGGAGAGCGTGGTATCAGCTTCTTGTTGAATGGTGCCAGTTTGTCGATTACTCTTAGCTTCAGCAGTATGCCTCCCACCACATTATATATATTAAGTAGGGAGAAGTAAGCCTCGCTGCCTCTCACGCCACCGTCGTGTGCAGCCTTGTTGCCTATCTTGCGCACGTAGTGTGCAGCCATCAAGAGCCTTTCGTCATTGCCAATAAAATCGGTGAAAGGCTCGCTGTTCATCAGTTCAAGGAGTGTGGTGCGTTTCTCTATCTCTATGCCCTTGAGGGTGTAGATAGCCTTGACGATCCACTCCAATGCCCTGCGCCCATTCAGCGCACAGATATCACGATTGGTTTCCAGCGTGTCTTCCGCTGCGTTGCAAAAGACGTATAGGTCTTTCAGCGGCTCGATGTCTTTCAGATAGTCAAAGTTTTTCATCTTTTATTGCAGGTTTTTGATTATTGTCTTTAATTATTATAGGTTTCTAAGATTCCCTAGAATTTCTAGGATTTCTAGGATTTCCTAGGGCTCTCCTAGGTACTCCCTAAAATCTCTTCTATCTGCTTCTTCAGCTTCTCATTCTCCTCTTTCAGTCGCAGGTTCTCCGCTTCCAAGGCTTTCATATAGGTATCTTGCTCTTTGCGGTAGCCTGTGCGGGCTGCGTACATACGCTCTTTGATGCCGCCCTCTTTCACAAAGCGTTCTTCCAGCTTGGTGATGTACGCGCACATCATCTTGTCGGTCTGGTGGCAGAGCGTCAGGGCGAGGTTTGCCATCTCCTCGTCGTTTATCTTTCCTAAGAGCGGCTCGTAGTCGCTGTAGTCATTATGTTTGCTGCAGAAATCTCGCAGGCGTTGTTGGCGGGGATTGTCTTTCTCCCACGTCTTTAAGTGGTGGGTGTTCAGGTAGTCTTGGTAGTCGGAGCGAAGCTCTTGCAGACTGCCACGGGCTACGTTCGGCAGTTTGATTTCCATCTCTGAGCTGGTCTGTCCGTCTTCGCTGCCCTCCACGATGTTTTGTTTTCCTGAGCGGGCTGCCTGCACCATCTGATCTACTGTACGGTCGCCGTGGACGGGCAGGAAACGGTGGCAGAAATCTACCGTCAACTGATATAGCACGTCGCTCTTACGGTAGAAGTAGAGGTCTTTCCAAATCACAGCTTTCTTCAGCACTTTTCCTTTGGTGTCGTAGTTTTCCATAGTTGTTTCCTTTCTTAATTGAAATAATAATCCATTCGACTGTTGAAAAGGGTCTCTACCTCCGTGAAGGATTGCTTGATAAGTGCCTTTTGATGCTCGATGGATTGTATTTTTGAGGCGAAAAGATTCTGGAGGGGGAGAGGAGGTAGAGGGATGGGTATTTTTTCTATTTCTTTTGTAGAAATATGCGTTACCTTAAACCCATTTGCATATCTTGCTTTTTCATTAAAGAATGCTTTTGTTTGTGTATAATATGAGATATAAACCCCATTTATGTTATGGTGGAATATCGCAGCATCTGAACCAACAATGATGTCATAATTGCCTAACCATGCAGTGCTTTTGCATGATCCCTCAACATCTTCGCTGGTAATAGCCATCACGACATCTCCTGGATGAGCAATCTTATATTTCGGCAAAAGATCGTGAGGTATACATGTCTTATGTACATGTGTGGTTGCGCCAAATATCGTATGTAGTTGCCCATAATGGATGCATGGTATACCTTTTTCGACAAAGTCTTTTTTAGATATTCCTGCACCTCGTTCTATAGATCCAATTTCTCCCATTTTCTTCACTTCCCACCCCTTTTCATTAATAATCGGGTCTCCAAACATTTCATAGAAGATGGATTGTGCGAGATTATCAAGCTCTTTCAGTTGAGCCTTTTTCTTCTCAATGATGCTGCTTAGCAAATCCAATTCCTCGACGATATGCTGCTGCTCGGAGAGAGGAGGAACGGGAATTTCTATTCCTTCAACAACTTTCTTTGATATTTCTTTAAATGTTGCACCAGTTCCTAAACTCTGTATGTAGCTTACATTATGTTTCAAAAAATAATAGGCATATTCATTGTATAGCCTTTCTCCACAAACGAGATTTTTAAAACCTTGATTGCAGTACATTGCTTTTTTCGTAATGCAAACCTTACCTATCGGTGCCCTTGATGATAGCAAAACCGTACCAACAGGTAACAATGATAGATTCGTCTTTTCTACAGCTTTGTCAGTTATTGTTCGTACAGTTTTTGAAATATATTTAGAACCATCAAGTTCTGCAGGAGTTACCCAAAAATGACCTTCACCCCAATAACTATCTATATTTGTTTTTGGAGTACTCCCACCAACAACCAAGGCAACGTCTTTAATCTTCTTATATTCCCAACCTTCTTTCATAGATATTTCTCCTTAAACTCCGCCATAATAGTTTTACTCAAACTCACTTTCAATCTCTTCAATTGTTGGGAGACTACCCCTGAAATCATTTGGCAGTGCTTGTCCTAATTCATAATCGGAAATGCCGATGGGCTTTACTACGTCGCGCAATGCATATTCTGCCTTGACTTTGTCTTTGGTTTTACAAAGTAGTAAGCCGATAGTGCGGTTATCGCCTTTACGACAAAGTAGATCATCAACAGCAGAACAATAGAAATTGAGCTTGCCAATGTATTCGGGCTTGAACTCCGTATTCTTCAGTTCCACAACCATATATCTATGCATAAACGAATTATACATCAACAGGTCTATGTAATAATCATCGCCTGATACTTCTATATGGTATTGCCTGCCCATAAATCCAAACCCCGCTCCCATTTCTATTAGAAACTTCTCTACATGTTTCACCAACCCTATTTCTATGTCACGCTCATTGTATTCTTCTGTAAAAGTCAACATGTCGAAAATGTATGGGTCTTTTAGCATAGATGATACTTCGTGGGCTTCACCCGATGGTAGCACTTCTTCAAAGTTATTCGCCAAGGCACCGTGCTTATTATAGTAGTCAAGATCTATAACTTCCTTCAGATAATCAACTTTCCAGTTTGACTTTATACATTGAATCATATACCAATAACGGGCTCGAATATCCTTCACTTTCTGGATAAGAACAATATTATGAGTCCATGAAAGATGTATCACAGGCAAATGAAAATTGTATGTAGGCAATTGCGCAATTGTCGATTGCGTAATTGGATATTCATCTTTTTCTGTATATTTATTCAATTGCGCAATTGACGATTGCGTAATTTCAGGTAAACTACGTTTGGACAAAGTTAGTTCTTTGTTATACTCTTCGTAGAATTGTATCATGCATTGCATATTTCTGACAGAGAATCCTTTAATTTTAGGAAACTCATTTTTCATATCGACCGATAGTCGCTCAAGAGTCTTCTTTCCCCATCCATTAGCCTTTTGGCTTTTGGTCAGCATGTTGCCAATATCCCAATACATGTGTAGCATCTCTTCGTTTGCAGAATAGATTGCACGTTGCTGGCCTTGAGTTACTCTTTGCTTGATGTGACGTAAAAGCGTTAGATATATCTGTTCCTCCGTTTTCATAAATCTATTTCAATTGTGTATTGAATCATAGATATTTCTCCTTAAACTCAGCCATTGCGTTTTGGATTTCCTCTTGAAGCGTGGCAATACGGTCATAAATCACCTCTGGCGCATCATAAACAACCTTTTCACGCTCCACCTCTTTATATTTATTGATGGAAAGCACGTAGTCGTTGTTGCGGATTTCATCGATGGGAACGAGGAATGATTGGTCCTTGCGACTGCGACTCTCCTCTGCTTCGAGGTTGCGGAAACGGGCAATAACGTCGGGAATGTCGCTCTCGGCTATCTCCGTGCGCTTCTGGTCTAATGAGAATCCATCGGCTTTCATGTCATAGAACCATACCTTGTCGGTTCCACCAGCGTTGGTCTTGGTGAAGATAAGAATGGCGGTGCTCACGCCGCTGTAAGGCTGAAACACACCGCTGGGCATGGAGATGACTGCCCTCAGCGTGTGGTTCTCCACCAATTCCTTGCGCAGGGCAACGTGGGCATTCGAGTTGCCAAACAGCACACCGTCTGGCACGATGCTGGCACACCGTCCACCCGTCTGCAACATACGGATGAACAGCGACACAAACAGCAATTCGGTCTTCTTGGTGTTGGTAATCGCCAACAGCGACTTGTTGATGTCCTCGCTGTCTATGCTGCCTGCAAAGGGAGGATTGGCAAGACATAGGGTGTAACGCTCCGTGTCGTTGTTGCTTGATGAGAGACTGTCACGGTAAGCCACGTCGGGCTCCTCCACACCGTGCAACATGAGGTTCATTGCACCGATGCGCAGCATGGTGCTGTCGGTGTCGAAGCCATGAAACATACTGCCCTTGAATCGCTGGGCATTGTCTTTCTTCAGGAGTTCTTGCTTGTAGTGGTCGGCAATATACTTCGCACTTTCCACGATGAAGCCCGCACTGCCCATAGCAGGGTCGCAGATGTCGTCTTTCAGCGTGGGCTGCATCAGTTCCACCATCATGCGGATGATGTGGCGGGGAGTACGAAACTGTCCGTTGTTGCCACTTGCTGCCATCTTACCCAAGATATACTCATATACATCGCCCATGGTGTCGCGGTTGTTCATGTCTAACGCATTGACACCATCCACAATCTTGGTCAGCGTCCTTGGACTTTGAATGAGAAACACCGCGTCTTTCATGAATTTCCCGTAGGCAGAGGCTCTGCCGTTGCTCAGGTTCTTGATGAACGAGAAAGCATCGTTGCGGATGGTGTTGAACATCTGTGTGGCTTCCATGTTCTTGAACACATGCCAGCGTAGGTTGTCGTAAGGCACATCCCTGTCGGTTTCGGGATTGTGCCACATTCCCTCCTTGAAGGTGGGGTTGGCTATGCTTACGCCTAAGAAGTTTGCTTCTGCCTCTTTCTTCTGTTGCGCATCATCGAGCATCTTCATGAAGAAGAGGTAGGTCATCTGCTCCAATACCGACATGGGATTGGTCACTCCGCCTACCCAGTAGGTGTCCCAGATGGCATCTATTTGGTTTTTAATCTCTCCTGTAATCATAATAGTGCGGGTAACTCATATAGCTTGATGCTGTTGCTGCCTTTGATCAAGATGTAATACCCCTTGATAGCCTCACTCTTGATGGCTGCTTTCACCTCTTCGGCGGTTGCGAATTTCCGATAGTTGCAATGGGTCTTGCCAAATTCTTCGCCCACTAACCATACTTGCTCAAATCCGTATTCGCGCAAGAGGTCAACCGTGCGCTGGTGTTCTTCGTCGCTCACTGCACCCAACTCTCTCATGTCTCCCAATATCGCCATCTTGGGCGATACTTCCATCAGGTGGAAATTGTCTATTGCCGCCTTCATGCTCGACGGGTTGGCATTGTAGGCATCAACGATGAGGTGATTGTCGTGAGTCACCTCCATTTGCGAGCGGTTGTTGCTGGGAACGTAGTTGCTGAGAGCATGGTGAATCTGTTGGGGAGATACGCCGAAATGCAATCCTATCGTGATGGCAGCCAACATATTGTCGATGTTGTATGAGCCAATAAGGTGTGTCTGTATTTCTTGGCTTACGGAAATCCCCGATGATTGTTGGGCTTGCCATTGGAATTTCAAGAACGGAGCGCAACTGATGATTTGCCCGTTCACTTGGCAGTCTTCCTGTGTGCCGTATGCAATGGCTCGTGATATTTCTCTGCTTTGCGCCATTTCCAAAAGATGCTCATTGTCGGCATTGATGAATACCAGTGCGTCGTGAGCCTTGAGATAGTCGTACAGTTCTCCTTTGGTTTTCTTCACGCCCTCAAACGAACCGAAGCCCTGCAAGTGCGCTTTTCCCACGTTGGTGATGAGTCCGCAAGTGGGTTCGGTTGTCTCCACCAATGTTTGGATGTCGCCCGGATGACTGGCTCCCATTTCCACCACTGCTATCTCATGTTGCTCGTTGAGTCGGAAAAGGGTCTTGGGTACACCCACGTCGTTATTGAAGTTGCCTTGCGTGTAGAGCGTGTTGTATTTCTCCGACAGCACCGTGGCTATCAGTTCTTTTGTGGTGGTCTTCCCGTTGGTGCCTGTAATGCCAATCACAGGGATATCGAACTGCCGACGATGTTCGCGAGCCAGGTCCTTGAAGGTTTGCAATACGTTATCTACCAAGATGAAACGCTCGTCTTGCCGATAGTCGGCATTGTCTATCACGGCGTATACGCATCCCTTCTCGATGGCTGCAGCGGCAAACTTGTTGCCGTCAAACGATTCGCCTTTCAGTGCGAAGAAGATACTCCCTTCGGGGCAGTCGCGTGAGTCGGTGGTAATCACGGGATGCTGTTTGTAAATGTTGTATAGTTCTTGAATACTCATGGTTGTAGTTATTTCATAAAGACAAAATACACGGCGGCTATCAGGCAGAGAAAGGCAGCCACGTGGTTCCAGTGAATAGACTCATGCTGAAACATCAGGTTGGCTATCAAACCGAACACTACCAATGATATGCATTCTTGTATCACTTTCAGTTGTACCAAAGAAAAAGGTCCTCCGTTGCCAGAGAAGCCCATCCTGTTGGCTGGCACTTGGCAACAATACTCAAAAAAGGCGATTGCCCACGAAAAGGCAATCACTCCTATCAATGGCCAATTGGCACTTGTACCCGTTTGCTGCAAGCGCAGGTGGCCGTACCACGCCAAGGTCATGAACACGTTGCTCAGCAAGAGCAACAAGATAGTATATATTCCGTTTGTCATATTGATATGATTTCAAATGTTCTCTTTTTTTGCTTACCACTCTGTTTGCAGAAATGCCCGAACCTTGGCAATATACTCCTTGGGATATTTGTAGTAAGACATGTTGTGGTCGGCTCCCTTCGTTATCCACAGTTGTTTGTTGTTGGGTTTCGCCTTATACAATACGTGTACCATCCACGAAGGCACGAAATGGTCAGAGTCGCCATGAATGAACAGCATGGGATAGTGGCTCTTCTTCAGTTGGTCTGTTGGCGAAGCCTCGCCGAAACTCCATCCGTAGCGCATCAGGCACAGGAGGCTGGAGGTGTAGAGTAGGGGGATGTCGGGCAGGGAGAAGTCGTCCCAGATACGCATGTCAAACTCGTCCCACACGCTCGTATAGCCACAGTCCTCCACAAACTTCAAGTCTTTGATGTTGGCGGGCATTTCTTCACCCGATACGTTCATAGCCGTAGCCGCTCCCATCGATACCCCATGAACCACAATCGAGTCAGTATGAAAGGCTTGCGTTGCTACGTTCATCCATCGCATCACATCAAACCGCTCCTTCCATCCCATGCCGATGGTCTCACCGTCGCTTTGCCCGTGAGCATGTAGGTCGGGCAGCAACACGTTATATCCAAACTGCTGATAGTAGAAACTGGCAATGTGCAGGAAGTCGATGGCAGAGTTGCGCCATCCGTGTATCACCAGTGCGGTGTGGTTGCTGCCGTTGGGTTGGAGGGCATAGAGGGCGTGGTGTCGCTCTCCGGAAGGCATGGTGATAAACGTGTCTCTGAGGGCTTTTGCCTTTTGCAGACTGTCTATCCACGGTTTCACTTCGGGATGGCGGGCATAGAGCAACTGGTAATGTGCTTTCACGTGCTGCTTGCCTGGGTTGGGAGCCAAGGCGAAGTTGAGCATGAAAAAACTCGCCCCAATGGTAATCAGCACGAGCAGGATGACCACCGTGAGACAACCAATATTCATTATTCTTTTCATGATGTCTTTCTGTTTTCTTGAAGATGCAAAGATAGGGAATTTATTTGAGAAACGGGAAAATGGGGAGAGATATTTGCTTTTTCGTTGTCGTCTGTCAGAATTATCTTGGTTTTCAGAGGATGACAATTGTCTTGAAAAATGACATTTTAGGGCTCATTTTCAGGCGATATTTTGCATCAACCTTTCCGTAGGTCGTAAATACGCGATTCTGGGATGGTTTTCTTAATGGGTTGATAATCATTGTGTTAAAGATTAGTTATTTGTTTTAATGAATGTTTCTTGGTTGTTTATGCGTAAAAACAGGCTGTTTTTGCCTCAAAAATATAATATTTGAGCGGTCGTAACATATATGATTACGGTCGTAATATATAAAGTTATGCTCGTAACTCATATAGTTATGCTCATAATGTATATAGTTACGACAGAAAACACGTGTTTTTACGATGAAAAACCATTGTCTTGGGCTTGTTAACATCTCATTGAAGATTTTTCGTGAATAATTTTTGTCGTAGTTTTTGAGGGGTGTTTAGGGGAGAGAGGTGAGGGGTGAGAGGTGAGAGGAATGTTTTTAGAGGTGAGAAAGTAAGAAGCAAGAAGTAAGAGATAATATTCATATATTTTTTGATTATCGATTTTTTTTGTATCTTTGCAACGTATAAATATTAATGATTCGGTATGGAAACAAAACAAACGATGCATAAGTGGACACAGGAAGATTTTCTTGCTTTACTAAAACGTGGTCATGAAATTAAAGCAAGGAGACAAAAAGAGGCTGATGAATGGTATGCCGAACGTCTGAAAAAACAACAAGAAGCAGCAAAATCAGGCTATTATAATATAGAATGGGGGTAAAAGATGAAAGCTTTGGACACAGACCATATCAATTTACTCTCTCCTTACACTGTGGTTGAGATTTCAGGACGTTTACATTTTAGGACTGATCATGGAATTGAATATATAGTAACTTTCGACCAAGAGGATAACCCGTTTTTTAATGTCTATTGGTTTAACCTGACCAATCCCAATCATGTAAAATCGCCTAATGACCCGAAAATTCCGCAAACGGTCATTTGCATTATAGAGGAGTTTTTCTGTCAGAATCCAGACATTCTGCTCTATTTGTGTAGCACAGAAGGTGGAAAACAGGCTCAACGGGCACGACTATTTCTACGTTGGTTCAATGGTACAGAGCAACAAAAACATTATGTCTGTCGTACTGTTGAGGTTAAGGGTGAGGGACACGTTGAATATGTGGCTATCATAGCTCAACGCTCAAATCCTAATATCGCAGAAATTCTCCAACTTTTTGATAGTGATACGGAAATGTTCAATGAAATGAAGCCTTGAAATTCTTTCTTTTTTATGTATAAATGTTGGAATACATCATTAATGGTTTCAATTTTTTTATAGTCCGTAAAATGCATAAAAAAGACAATATTTATGATGTTTATGCAAAATCAACGAGCCGTGATGGCTCATCTCAGTATGTTTGGAGCCTGTGCCGGATGGGGATTGATGGCTCCCGTAGGCAAGGAGGCTATGATACATGGCGTTAGCGGTTTGTCAATGGTCACGTTTCGCGTGGTGGGAGCGTGCCTGCTCTTTTGGGCGGCTTCGCTGTTTGCCAAGAAAGAACAGGTGCTAAGACAAGACAAACTGATGTTTGCCGGTGCTGCCATCTTCGGATTGTTGCTCAATCAGTGTTGTTACACGATGGGCTTGAGCTTCACCTCACCCATCAATGCGAGTATTGTCACCACCTCCATGCCCATCTTTGCTATGTTGCTTTCGGCATTGATATTGAAAGAACCGATTACGGGCAAGAAAGCCATTGGAGTGTTGATGGGATGTTCTGGAGCGCTGATGCTGATATTAACCTCGGCAGCTCACGTGAGCAATAAGGTAGGCGACATCCGCGGCGACCTGCTCTGCCTTTTCGCACAATTCTCTTTCGCACTCTATCTCTCGCTGTTCAATCCCCTCATCAAGCGATACAACGTGTTCACCATCAACAGGTATATGTTTACGTGGGCAACGCTGATGTTGTTGCCTTTCACGTTTGGTGAGACGGCAGCCACCGTGCACAGTTCTCTTACCATGAAGACGTGGTTGGAAGTGGGATATGTGGTTTGCGTGGGTACCTTTTTCTGTTATATCCTCACGATGGTGGGGCAGCGCACGTTGCGCCCCACGGTGGTGTCGGTGTACAATTACGTGCAGCCTATCGTGTCGGTGCTCGCCTCATTGCTGATGGGCATAGGCGTGTTTAAATCTACCCATGCCCTCGCTGTCATCTTGGTGTTTACAGGTGTGTGGCTCGTCACGAAATCAAGAGCGAGGGAAAAAACGACATGATGGTTTTAGGAGTTCAGGAGTAAAGGAGTTCAGGAGTAAAGAAGTTCAGGAGTTCAGACAAATGTATTTAACTATGAGATTCAACCAAAAAGACTATTGTCTTTACTCCTTGACTCCTTGAAACTCCTGAACTACAAAGAAGTTGAGCAATGTAATAAGGCAAACAGTGAAGGTAACAATTTTGACTACTGGACGGTTAAATTGGCTAATGACATGGACATGTCAGCACACCAATGGGAGCCTATCATTACCTTTTCGGGATTCTTGAACGGTGAGGGACACACCATCAGCCATCTCAACGTGAGCAAGTATAGTCAACAGTGGGAAGAGGTATATGTGGGTTTGATAGGAAAACTTTCGTCACCCGATTATAAATTTGAAGCCAAGGTGGCCAATCTTACTATTAAGAGCAGCACCATTAAAGGTGGCACAAATACGGGAGCCATCGTTGGCAGATGCAGTGGGATAGTGGAATATTGCTTGGTAGCTAATGATGTCACCGTGGAAGGCGACTTGCGGACAGGGAATTTTGCTTTCTGTGAACTCTCGGCAGGAGGTATTGCGGGGACAATTACTTATTCGAATCGTATCAATGGTTGCGTCAGCGGAGCCACTGTGAAGGCTGGATCTTGCGCTGGTGGCATAGTCGGCTATATTGACGGTAATCAGATAACTATTGAGGATTGTCTTTATTTTGGCAATAACATTTCCAAAGTATCGTTAGAGGGATCTGATATTCAGTATAGCAGATGGGGATGGATCGTTGGTGAGTATGGGAAAGGCAATGTCGTGCACTCCTATTTCACCGACCAGAGCCTCACCCCCAAGCAGCCCACTGACGTAAAGAGCCTCTCATATACGAAAGAAGAAGCCATCAACCCAGGCAAGTTGTTGTCAAATTACACTGGTAGTGCTCTTAAAAAATATGAATACGGCTTGGAGTACGATGGAAATTTCTATGTTTATGGTGACAAGATTGTGACCATCTATGGCAGGGGAACGGCAGACGAGCCTTATCTCATCAGTTCTACCGACGATTGGAACAAACTGGGTGCTGCCATCAATAGGCTCAACTTGTCGAGCGACCTTTATTATCAACTTACCAACGACATCACTGTGAGCACGATGTTGGGAATAAACGTAAAGCCTTTCAAGGGACACTTTGATGGTAACGGTCATACGCTGACCTGTGATATTAACCATAACTGGCAGACAACCCAACCTACCGCCAGTGTAGAATATTGCGCACCATTCAGTTGGATTAACACTGCTACAATCGAGAACCTTCATGTCAGTGGTACCATCAAGGGTGGAATGCATTCGGCAGGATTGGTAGGAACCATGAACAATGGAACGACCAACAGCATCATCAACTGTTGGGTTGATGCAACCGTACAATGCGACCGCAACAACGAAAATGCCGACCACGGAGGCGGCATCGTGGGACATGCAGGAACAGCAAACCTCACCGTCAAGGGTTGTCTCTTCACTGGTTATGTGGTTCCCAGTACAGGTGAAAACCCCAGTTGTGTAGGTGCCATCGTGGGTTGGGCAGATGGCTCTTCCAACCTGACCGTTGAGGACTGTATGGAAGCTGGAACGTATGGTGAGTATTTCACCAACAAGGGCATGAATCTCTATAATGACAATTCTACTATCAAGACCTTCGCTGCCTCCAACAGCTACAGCACCAATCGCCTTGCTGGTGCAGCACCCTGCTACAGCATCAAGAGCGGCAAGGAGGGTGCCGTTGTCAACGTCAGTGTCGGCGACGCAATGTCATCATATAACGTGAGCAAACTCGAGTTTTACTTTAGTGGCGTGAAAAAGGACGGTGTCTTCTATACTGCGAACCAGAATGCCGTATCTTTCACCTTCACCCAAGACGGTATGGAATATACGGAGGCAACGGCAAAGGACGAGGCTGGCAATCTGGTGGACTGCGTTTACAACAATGGTAAGTTCACGCTGATCATGCCCACGAGCAACGTCATCGTAACAAGTGACATCATTACTGTTGCGTTGAAGGACGGTGAAGACAATGCCGCCGTTCTCGGACAGTACCAAGACAAGAATGTGAATGTGAAGCTCGACGGTCGCACTCTCTATAAGGATGGTTCATGGAACACGCTGTGTCTGCCGTTCAACATCGACAACATCAGTGACCAGCCTTCTGACATCTCAAGTGCATTGACAATCAAGGAACTGGAGAGCAGCAGCTTCGACAGCACCACGGGAACGCTGACGTTGAACTTCAAGGATGCTGAGAAGATAGAGGCTGGCAAACCATACATGGTGAAATGGACGAGTGGTGACGACGTGACCAATCCAGAGTTCAAGAAGGTCACCATCGGCAGTACCACACCGCAAGACGTGATGGTGAACGACCTTGTGACGTTCAAGGGCACATACGCTCCTACGACCCTCGCTGCCAACGACAGGACGAAGCTCTATCTCAGTGCAGACAACAGCCTCTATTACCCAGATGCTGATGTTCCCATCAACAGCTTCCGTGCTTACTTCATGCTGCATGGCATTACCGTTGGCAATGCCAGCAACCAAGCCCACAGCTTCGTGCTGAACTTCGGTGACGAAACCGATGGCATTGCTGGAGTCATCAGTAATGATGTAAAGACGAACGGTTGGTTTACGATAGACGGTCGCCGTCTGAATAGCGAGCCCACAGAGAAGGGTATCTATATCCACCAAGGGCGCAAGGTGGTTGTAAAATAAAGAATGTAGAATGAAGAATGTAGAATCACTTGCTTGAATCCCAAAGCGTGAGGTGATTCTTCATTCTTCATTTTTTTGTCGAATTTTATTATCAAATGTTCTTCTAAAGAGATTCAAATTCGTTCTGGTTGTCCCCGTCACGATGGTTCCATCTGATGCTACCGTCGATTTTCAGTTTTTTTCCGTCATCATAGTTGATGTTAGCCCCCAGTGTCTTTTGAGCGTTCAGCCCTCTGCGGTTCCACCATCCCCCATTCTCCTCCTTGTTGTTGGCATTGCCCAAGATGACCAGTCGGGTATTGTCAGTAAAGCTACTGCCCATCACCCTGCCCGAATATCTGTGCTTGGTACCCCAGGCAATGTCAATGTTGGTCATATATCCCCTGTTCATACCCTTCTTCACGGAGAAGTCGAGAACCGTTTCCTTGTTACCATCCTCAATGCCCGTGATACGCGCCTGGTCGCTCTGCCTGTCGTAGAACTTCACATTCTGTATGATGGAGACGGGCAGATCATCCAAAATAATTGAATGGTAGCCTGATCCATAGACTCCTTGGAATCAATGTCTGTCAGTCGCCCGCTAATGGTGGGATTACTCCGTGGTGATTGTGCTTGTGTCTGTAAGAGTGTGACTCCCAAGAAGAGAATCAACAAGAAATTGCGCAAATATGATTGGGGTTGTTATTTGTTCAAGTATTTATGTCCTTTATAGATGACGAACCCTTTCTGAGACTTCTCTACACGTTGTCCCAACATGTTGTAAACGGGAGCATCCACATCGTACATCGTTGCGGGAGTTGCCTCACGATGCCCATTCATGCTGATGGCGTCGATACCGTCAATACTCAAGATATATTTCAAGCCAGCCAAAGCATCAATCAATCCGTAGCCACTCTGCGCGATGTCTTTTGAAGGACACTGTGCGGCGGAGAAAGGTAAGCAGGTATTCATCAACACCTCCTTGATCTCGTTGACAGACAGTGTAGGTTTCGCCTGCATCCACAAGGCAGCGATACCGGCAGCGTGAGGAGTTGACATGGATGTGCCACCCAACGTACCATACCACTGTTTTCTGCCAAACTTGTAAACCTGCTCTGACTCAGGCAGCAAATCCATTTTCGTTGCATTTTGATTGACAGTGCCCATTCCTTCATTGAAATACGAATTGTCGTACCAATTGAAGGCAGAGTGGATGTTTTGGCCAGGAGCAATCAATGTGGGGCGTGGCTTCCCGTTGTCATCAGCGATACAATAAGACGAGAAGTCGCTGACATCACCCAACACTGGGCGTTCACCCGTGATAGCAGAAACTCCTAAGAGAGCCACATAGCCATCCTCTGCATCAAGGTAATTCCATTTATTCCTACTGACAGCACTTCCCACGCTGATGACAGCATCGTCGCAGACAGTGCTATTGCACGACAGAGCGTTGTTTCCGGCTGAATACCCCTGATCTGCGAGATTGTCAGGAATGAAGAAGTTATGTTCTCCACCATTAGATTCACTATTGAGCATGGTGATGGTTTGTCCGGTGGTACCCTTCACAAAAACAGCCAGGCGATAATTTCTATCATTCAACTGAACATTCGTATTAGTGTGAATTCTGTAGATCACCGAAGTGCCACCCTTGCTATTGGCCCAGTCGTTGAATTTCGTAAACGCAATTTGGATAGGTTTAGGATTAAGTCCATCCACGTCATACAACTGCCCGTCGAGATTAGAGATGACCTCTCCAGTCTGGATGTTGACGATTTTCAATTCTGCGGTGAAATCCTTGCCGTCAGCAGCATAGGCAATGAGTTTTATACCCTTGTATATCGGGAGAGCAGTGGCAGACTCAGATAAGTTGATGTCATTGCCCAGAATGCCTTTCAACTGCCATCCGTCGTTTCTCGGTTCGCCCAGTTTCTGGATGACGGTACCAAAATACTTAGCTAAGTTGCCCGAAGAAATAAATACGGCTATTCCAGGCTTGGTGCCATTTTGCGTCAGTTCTTTTACCGTTTTGCAAACCAAAGAACTACCGTCGTGGAGGTCGTTAGCCAATCCCATGCTCATCGAGATGACACAAGGCTTGCCCACTTCTGCAGCATATTGAGCCACGCGTCTGATGCCATCAGCCATGTTCGATTCAGAAAGCGTTTGTCCCATACCCACAGCCATGATGTCCACCTCAGGAGCCACACCCTGATAACCGTTGCCCAGCTCCGTGCCAGCGGCGGTAGCGAGGGTGTGCGAACCGTGTGACAGAGAGTTTAAGTCGGTGGTAAGCGTCTGAATCTCCTCAGGAGTGTTATAAACCAAGGGAGATATAGAACCGTCGCTTGATTGGAATATCACAGCCCGTTTGATGCGAGTGTTGCCCTGCTTATCACGGAAGGCAGCATGATTGAAGTCTATTCCACCGTCGATGATGCCAAATACAATGCCTTTGCCCGTATATGCTTGAGGCAATCCTTCTGATGTGGCAGCATTCTCATCCGTTATTGGGTAAGAGTTAGACATGGAGCGAGCCGCATCATTGTCCATTTCCTGCAACTCGTCGGCCTTGGCAAACAAGATCTCATCGATATTCTCTAACTCAGCCACTTTGTCGAGAGGTACAGACAGCACGGCAACATTGTCAACCACATAGCGAACCGTGATTCCCTTTTGCTCCAGCAGTTTTGTGGGACACTCAGCGTTTGCCTTCAAATATGCTTGTACGCAGACAGACCCGATTTTACCATCCTGGGTGTAGCCGACGCTGAGACGGTCGGTTAATGCCTTTAAACTGATTTGCTTTCCTTGTACACGATGTGCAGATGTCTGCGAAGCCAAGCGAGTTAACCGCTGGTCAATCTTTTGTGCCATTGCCGTTTGTCCCAGCATCAGCAGAGCGGCAAGCATGAATGTAAAACTCCTTTTCATAAAATATACTTTTTAAGTTTCGTGTTCGCTCAACTTCTTGAGAGGTAAGGAGAGTTTAAAGGAGATTTTTTGGAGTTAAGGAGTCAAGGAGTTAAGGAGTTAAGACAATGGTCTTTCTTGTTGAATCTTATAGTTAAATACATTTGTCTGAACTTCTGAACTCCTTTTTTTCTTTTCTCTACTCTTTCTCTACTCCTTCCATTTGCGGAAGTTGAGTAAACTTCAATAACACAATCTTTTACGATTTGCAAATTTACATTATATTTTCCTATTTGTAGTCGAATTTGAAAAAAAATAATAAGTATCTGTACAATTTATACAATAAGCAGATAATATGATGATAATTTTTTTATATCTTTGCAAAATATAAACCTATTATCAATGAAACAATTATTCCTTACCATTATGTTGACAATTGCCATTTCAACATCAGCCCAAGACGGATTGCATCGCCTTGAGCAACAAGCAAACGACATCATTTCAAAAATGACGTTGGAAGAAAAGTTCTCACAGTTGATGAACGAAACACCAGGTATCTCACGCTTGGGGATAGAACCGTACGACTGGTGGAACGAGGCTTTACATGGCGTGGGGCGCGACGGGCGAGCAACAGTGTTTCCACAACCCATCGGATTGGGAGCAACCTTTGACCCCGTTCTGGTGAAGAAAATCGGAGATGCCATTGCCACGGAAGGACGTGCAAAATATGAAGTGGCACGAAAGAACAAGAATTATTCACGATATACAGGACTGACGTTCTGGAGTCCGAATGTCAATATTTTCAGAGACCCTCGATGGGGTAGGGGAATGGAAACATACGGTGAAGATCCATATCTCACGGGAACGATGGGAACCGCCTTCGTACAAGGAATGCAAGGTGATGACCCAGTCTATTTGAAGGTGGCAGCATGTGGTAAGCATTATGCCGTTCACTCGGGACCGGAGGCAACACGCCATACCGTGAATGTAGAACCTTCGAAACGCGATTTGTGGGAAACCTATTTGCCGGCTTTTAAGATGTTGGTGCAAAAAGGAAACGTGGAAATTATCATGGGTGCTTACAATCGAGTGTACGGTGAGAGCGCTTCAGGCAGTAAGTTCCTGCTTACCGACATCTTGCGCAAGCAATGGGGTTTTCAAGGACATATCGTGAGTGATTGCGGAGCCGTAACAGATATTTATGAAGGTCATAAGATAGCCAAGTCGGAGGCAGAAGCATGTGCCATAGCCATCAAGGCAGGTCTGAACGTGGAATGTGGCAGTACGTTTAAGGCAATGAAAGATGCGTTGGACCAACAACTTATCACAGAGGCAGAGATAGACCAAGCCTTGAAACCACTGATGATGACCCGTTTAAAATTAGGCATTTTGCAGCCCGATGACAAATGTCCATATCGTCATGTGGGCGAGGAAGTGATAGAATGTGACAAACATATCTCGCTTGCCAAACAAGCAGCTATAGAGAGTATGGTATTGTTGAAAAACGACGGTGTGTTACCATTGAAGAAAGACATTCATACGTTGTTTGTGACAGGTGCCGGAGCTGCGGACGCATTCTGGTTGATGGGAAATTACTTTGGCATTTCCGACCGATATTGCACCTATCTGCAAGGAATCGTGTCTAAGGTCAGCAATGGAACGGCAGTGAACTACCGTCCTGGAGTGTTGGAGAGTACACCAACACGGAATAAAATCAATTGGGCAGTGGATGAAGCTGCGGGAGCAGAATACACCGTAATCGTGATGGGAAACAATGGTAATCTGGAAGGAGAAGAAGGCGAGGCAATAGACTCGGAGCGTGGTGATCGTGACGGAATAGGATTACCTGAAAGCCAGATGCAGTTCTTGCGCGACATCAGAGCTCGCAAGAAGAGCGGCATTATCGTGGTATTGACAGGAGGCAGTCCTGTTGACATGCGTGAGATTTCCGAATTGTCTGATGCCATCATCATGGCTTGGTACCCTGGTCAAGAAGGCGGTTATGCTTTGGGAGACTTGCTCTTTGGAGATGCTAATTTCTCAGGTAAGTTGCCCGTGACATTCCCCGAAGATGGTGAACGGTTGCCATCGTTTGAGGATTACTCGATGAAGGGAAGAACCTACAAATACATGACAGATAACATCTTTTATCCGTTTGGCTATGGGTTGAGTTATGGAAAGGTGGATTATAGCAATCTGCAGGTAACAGTCAATAAGAAGACAGGTGCAACCGTATGTGTGACATTAACCAATCATTCTTCTTGGAACATTACGGAAACTCCGCAAGTATATGTCTCTGCCCCTGGAGCGGGCGTGTCGGCACCTATCCAGCAATTGGTGAATTTCAAACGCATACATCTTGCTCCTGGAGAGAGTGAAGAGGTGCAGTTTGATGTTCCCATCGAACAAATGATGACCATTCAGGAAGATGGAAGTGCGAAGTTGGTTCGTGGCGAATACGTCTTTACGGTGGCTAATGCCGCTCCTTCAATAAGAAACGAGGCTCTTGGCGTTTGTGCCTTGAGTGTGAAGGAAAGGGTGAAGTGAGAGTTGAACGAAATTTACCTATAAAATAAAGAGGATGCACTATCTTGATTGAAGTGCATCCTCTTTCTATTGTCGTTGATGATGTTCCCAAAATCATTTGGGAAACATATCATATTATTCTGCAACTGGAGCTTCGGCAGCCTTGAAACTATCGAGATCTTCCACTTGGAAGTTTTTGATGTAAGCAGCCTTGCCAATCACGTTTTCTTCAGCCATTCTCACGTACACGTTAGCCGATTTCTCGAAGAGCTCAGGAGCTTCAGCAGCATCGCGGATAATCAAGAGAGACATCACGAGTTCGCAAGTCATGTCGTAGAGACGACGAGCAAGGAAGTCGAATGCGTCTTGGTTGTTGAGACTCTTAGCATAGTTAAGAGCATCTTCGTAGATGGGGATAAGTTTTTCTACACGCTCTTTAAGAACGGTTAAGTTTGTTGTGGCTGTACCACAACATATAGAACTTGCCATTTCCTTGATGTTGTTGAGCATCGTACCGTTGCTGATGTAACGGATGGCAGCTACTACCTGAAGCTGAGTGGTTCCTTCGTAGATAGAGAAGATACGTGCGTCACGATAGAGGCGCTGGCTCTTGTATTCCATGATGAAACCAGAACCACCGTGAATGCTGATAGCATCGTAAGCGTTTTGGTTGGCATACTCAGAGTTCATACCTTTCGCTAATGGAGTAAAGGCATCAGCGAGACGTTGGTATTTCTTCATCTCCTGCTTCTCCTCTGGCGTAAGCTTACGGTCGCGCTCGATGTCTTCCAGACATTTGTAAACATCAACATAGCAAGCTGTCTGATAAAGCAAGGAACGACCTGCATCGAGTTTAGCCTTCATACGGCTCAACATATCGTAAACAGCAGGGAAGTTGATAATCTTTTCTCCAAACTGCTGACGCTCCTTAGCGTAAGCCAATGCTTCATTGTAAGCCTCTTGCTCTACGCCAACAGATTGTGCGGCAATGCCCAAGCGAGCACCATTCATCAAAGCCATCACATATTTGATAAGGCCCAAACGTGTACTTCCGCAGAGTTCTGCCTTGGCATTCTTGTAAGTCAACTCACAAGTAGGACTTCCATGAATACCTAATTTATGCTCGATGTGTCGCACGTCAACACCACCGTTGCGCTTGTCATAGATAAACATAGACAATCCACGTCCGTCTTTGGTTCCTTCCTCAGAACGAGCCAATACAAGGTGAATGTCAGAGTCGCCATTGGTGATGAAACGCTTCACACCATTCAAACGCCAGCAATTCTCCTTCTCATCGAAGGTTGCTTTCAACATTACGCGTTGCAAGTCGGAACCAGCATCAGGCTCTGTCAAGTCCATAGACATTCCCTCTCCGGCACAAACGCGGGGAATGTATTTCTGGCGTTGCTCTTCGGAACCAAACTCATAGAGCGTGTCGATACAACTCTGCAAGCTCCAGATGTTCTGGAA